>Ga0209436_100171_pt1 | contig 31081 bp, 26 predicted proteins | sample AraplaF_Cvi_mTSA_FD_184263 | JGI IMG/M metagenome (GOLD analysis project Ga0209436, IMG submission 184263) | Arabidopsis root microbial communities from the University of North Carolina, USA - plate scrape MF_Cvi_mTSA (SPAdes) (version 2) | ecosystem: Host-associated > Plants > Roots > Endosphere...
GGGATTACCCCGACGGCAAGCAGGGCGAGCCCCTGGTGGTCGAGTTCACGGTCACCGGCATTCCCTGCATTGGCCTGAATGGCGGTCCCCATTTCAAGCACAGTGAAGCCTTTTCCTTCCAGATCCTGACTGAGGACCAAGCCGAAACGGACCGCTTGTGGAACGCCATTACGAGCAACGGCGGACAGGAAAGCGCATGCGGCTGGTGCAAGGATCGCTGGGGACTGTCCTGGCAGATCACGCCGCGCATCCTGATGGAGGCTATTGCCGATCCCGATCGCGCCGCAGCCAAAAGGGCTTTCGACGCGATGATGGACATGAAGAAGATCGACGTCGCAAAGATCGAAAAAGCCTGGCGCGGCCCCGCTTAATCCTCAGGCGGCGCCGGATGCTCCGCCGCGTAACGACGCGCGGATTCCAGCATGGCGTCCAGCTGGCTGCGGTCGTAGACCTTGCCGTGGCTGACCACCATGCGGACCTTGCGCGTGTTGGCGATATCCTGCAGCGGATTGGCGTCCAGCACCAGCAGGTCGGCGGCCTTGCCCTTGGCAACAGCGCCGTAGCGCTCCTGCTTGCCGATGAAGCGGGGACCGTTGATCACTGACGCCTGCAGCGCCTGCTGCGGCGTCAGGCCGTATTTGACGAAGATGCCCAGTTCATCGTGCAGGCCCTGGCCCGGATAGTCAAAGGAATTGAGGAAGCCCGCGTCGGTGCCGGCGATGATGTTGACGCCTTCCTGCTGCAGCAACGGCAACAGCGAGGCCGCTTTCTCGTAGGCGGCGTGACGGTAGGCGATGGCGGCCGCATCGTCCTTGGCCGCGCGCTGCACACGCCACTCGTAAGTCTTGCGCAAGCCCTTGCCGATGTACTTCAGGTAGGGATCGCTGGCGTGGTCGTCCTGGTCCAGGTAGGCGGTGACCTGCGAACCAACCAGGGTCGGCGTGATCGACATGCCGGCTGCGGCCATGCGGCCGAAGGTGGCGCGCGCGGTCGCCTCGTCAAAGCTTTCCAGGCTGGCCCGCATCGCTTCACGGCCGCTGATCTTGCCTTCCGCGACCTGCGCGGTCAGCGCCGCCTCACGCGGCGTCGAACCGCGCAGGGCATAAGACTGGTGCTCGATGCTGCCCAGGCCCGCCTGCATCACCTGGTCCAGTGTCAGTTGCACCGGCAAGTGGCCGGAAGTTTTCATGCCGCGAGCCTTGGCTTGGCGCACCGCCTCCAGGAAGATCTCCGGCTTCATGGTGTTCTCGGTGATCTTTACAAAGTCCACGCTGCGCGATTGCAGGTAATCGAGCGCCTTGCTGACTTCTTCCGGCGTGCCGACTTCAATGGTGCCCTTCCACAGTGGTTTGTAACCTTCGAGTTTCGGTCCGGAGGCAAAGATGGTCGGTCCAACCAGCTTGCCCTGGTTGATCAGGTCGCGCCAATCGAGCACGGTGTCGGACAGGTCGCCGGCGCAATCGCGCACCGTGGTGATGCCGTGCGCGAGGTAAAGGCCCAGCAGCTGCTTGTTCTCTTCGATCAGGGCGGGGCCGCCGCCGAAGTGCACGTGGGCGTCCCACAGGCCAGGCATCAGGTACTTGCCCGGCAGCTTGACGATGCGCCTGGGTGAATAGTCCTTCAACTTTACGCTATCGACGACGGCGATGATGCCATCGCCCTTCAGCAGCACTGCCTTGCCGCGCACCAGGCCGCCGGACGCCACGTCGACAATCGTCGCCTGCGTCAGCGCCACATCGGCAACCACACGTCCCGCAGCCTGCGCGCTGCCGAACGCCCCCAGCACCAGCAAGGCGCCAACCGAAAGTTTCATCGTCTTCATGGACGCATGGTACACAGGCGGCAAGCCGCACACCAGGCGCCGATACAACCCGAAACATACGAAAGCCCGATGCGCCGCAAACTTTCGATAGGTCAGTAAATGATCGCAATGCGCCGCTGCATGCGGCGTACCAGCCAGGACAAGAGTGTGCAAAGGATGAAATAAACCAGCGCCACAAAAACGTACATCTCGACCAGCCTCCCGTCGCGCTGGGCGATCTTGCTGGCCGCGCCGACAAAGTCCGGGACGGACAATACGTACACCAGCGACACGTCCTGAAACAGCACGATCGTCTGCGTCAGCAGCACCGGCAGCATATTGCGGAAGGCCTGGGGCAGCACGACTTTCGACATGGTCTGCCAATAGTTCATGCCCAGCGCCTGCGCCGCCTGGAACTGCCCTTTCGGAATGGCCTGTATGCCGCCGCGCATGATCTCGCAGTAGTACGCAGCCTGGAACAGTGTGAAGGTGACCAGTGCCGACATGAAGGTGCCCACCTTGACCGGCTCGGAAGCGCCGACCATCCACGCGGCAATGTAGGGCACCAGGAAGTAAAACCAGAAGATCACCAGCACCAGCGGCACAGCGCGCACCAGGTTCACATAGCCTGCCGCAGCCAGCGACAGTCCACGCAGCGACGACAGGCGGGCCATCGCCAGCAAGGTTCCCAACGCCACGCCACCCAGCATGGCCAGCACCGTCAGCTTGAGCGTGAACACCATGCCCACCTTGAACAGGTAGATCCACGAATTGGCGATCACGCTAAAGTCGAAGTTGGCGAACATCAGGCAGCCCTCCGCGCTTCGCCGCCAATGGTCCCGGGCAGCGCGAGGTGCTGCTCGAGCAGCGTCATGCCGGCGACCACGATGACGTTGGCGACCACGTAGATCAAGGTAGCGGCAGCAAACGCTTCAAAAAACTGGAAAGAGAACTCCTGCATCGAGCGCGCGTTGGCAGTCAGCTCCATCAGGCCAATGGTCAGCGCCACGGAGCTGTTCTTGATGATGTTGAGGAATTCGCTGGCCAGCGATGGCAGCACGATGCGCAAGGCAAGCGGCAGCAGAACGTATTCGTAGGCCTGCAGGCGCGACAGCCCCAGCGCCAGCGCCGCCAGACGCTGGCCGCCTGCAAGCGCATTGATGCCTGCCGCCACCTGCACCGCAACGCGCGCGGAAGTGAAGAAACCCAGGCACAGCACGGCCGTGACGAACGGCGCATTGGGCAGCGCCTTGAGCCAGTCCCCGGCCGCGCGCGGCAATAGTTCCGGCAGCACGAAAAACCACAGGAACATCTGCACCAGCAGCGGGATATTGCGGAACACTTCCACCCAGCAGATGGCGAAGCGGCGCAGCCAGCGATTGGGCGCGGTGCGCAACGTGCCGATAGCAACGCCCAGCGCCAGTGCGATCACCCAGCCGGCCAGCGAGGTCGCCAGCGTCCAGGCGAGGCCGGACCATAGCGTGTCCCAATAACTGTGCACACCGTCCGGGGACAGCTCCCAGAAGATGCGCCAGTTCCAGTTGTAGTGCATGCTATCGGTATGCAGCGGGATCCGGCGAGTCGGTCGGCTTGGCCAGCACCGCTTTCAGCGTGGCCGGCATGGGGAAGTTCAGGTTCACGCCGCGCGGCGGGATGGGGCTCATGAACCACTTCTTGTAGATGCGCTGGATCTCGTCTGACTGGTAGACCTTGCGCAAGGCCTCGTCGACTGTCTTTTTGAACGGCATATCGTTCTTGCGCATCATGATGCCGTACGGTTCAACCGACATGGCCTCTTTGCTGACGGCGAAATCGACCGGCGCCTTGGATGTGGCCACTTGCGCCGCCAGCAGGATGTCGTCGTTGGCTTCCGCCTCGGCGCGCCCGGTCTCCAGCATCAGGAAGGATTCCGGGTGGTCTTTGCCGATCAGGATCTTCATGCCAAGCTTGCGCTCATTATTCAGGATCGTCATCTGCTTCAGCGTGGTGGTGCCGGCAGTCGCCACCAACACCCTGCCCTTCATGTCTTCCAGCGTCTGGATATTGGCCGACTTCTTGGCCAGCAGGCGGCTGGAAATCACGAACATGGTCGGCGCGAACGCCACCTGCTGCTGGCGCTCCGCATTATTGGTGGTGGAGCCGCATTCCAGGTCGATAGTGCCGTTGGCCATCAGCGGGATGCGGTTGGCGGAGGTGACTGGGTTGTAAGCCACCTTCAAGCCCGGCATGCCAAGCTGCGTTTTCAGGTGCTCGACGACTTTCAGGCACAGGTCCACCGAATAGCCCTGGTACTGCTGCTTGTCGTCGAGATAAGAGAATGGAATAGAGCCGTCGCGCACGCCCAGCACAACCTGGCCGGTGCGTTTGATCTTGGCGAGGGTGCCGGTGGGCTCCTGGGCGCTGGCTGCGGCGGCCAGGCATAAAAGTGGAAGCAGGCGCAGAAAGGTCATGGTGTCCTCCGCTGGCGGGGACGATGACCCGCCCTGTTAATGGATGATACGCGCTAAAAAGTCCCGTGCGCGCTCGGAACGGGGCGCGCCGAAGAACTCATCCTTGCTGCAGTCCTCCAGGATGCGGCCCTTGTCCATGAAGACCACGCGATTGGCCACCTTGCGGGCAAAGCCCATTTCGTGGGTCACCACCATCATGGTCATGCCGTCCTGCGCCAGCCCGACCATCACATCCAGCACTTCATTGATCATTTCCGGGTCGAGGGCGGACGTCGGCTCATCGAACAGCATGGCAATCGGATCCATTGCCAGGGCGCGGGCAATGGCCACGCGCTGCTGCTGGCCGCCGGACAACTGGTTCGGGTATTTGTCCTGGTGCGCCAGCAGGCCGACGCGGTCGAGGTATTTCAGGCCCCTCTCGTTGGCCTCATCCTGCGAGCGGCCCAGCACCTTGACCTGGCCCAAGGTCAGGTTTTCACGCACCGACAGGTGGGGAAACAGCTCGAAATTCTGGAAAACCATGCCGATCCGGGCACGCAGGGCCGACAAATCGGTGCCTTTGGCCCCGACCGAGGTGCCGTCGACGATGATTTCGCCTTTCTGGAACGGCTCCAGGCCATTTACCGTCTTGATCAGGGTCGATTTGCCCGAGCCGGACGGTCCACAGATCACCATGACATCGCCTTTGGCCACCTCGGTGCTGCAGTCCGTGAGCACCTGAAAGTTGCCAAACCATTTACTTAAGTCTTTAATTGCGATCATCTTTTTCGGGTTTCTGCAGTTTTATTCTTGCTTGACAGTGGCCTAGAACCGCAAGGATACTTCGGGACTTGCTTAATAACTCATCATTCTAACGGCAAATCCGCCCCTCTTCAGGAATCTTGCTTATGGCTAACAAAAACCGCCTGACCACCTACATCCTCGTCGGCCTGGCGTTGGGTATCCTCACCGGATACGCCATCAATGTCTCGCAAGCGGCGCCACAAGCGACCAGCTTTGCGGACTATATGTCCCTCATTACCACCCTGTTCCTGCGCCTGATCAAGATGATCATCGCGCCGCTGGTGTTCTCGACCCTGATGGTCGGCATCGCGCGCATGGGCGATACCAAAGAAGTGGGCCGGGTCGGTATCAAGACCCTGGGCTGGTTCTTCATCGCGTCCGTGCTGTCGCTGACGCTGGGCCTGATCATGGTGAACCTGTTCCGTCCGGGAGATGCGCTGCTGGGCCACATCCCGGCTGACGGTGCTGCCGCTGCCGCCGCGCTGCAGACGTCCAGCCTGTCGCTGAAAGAATTCATCACCCACCTGGTGCCATCCTCGATCATCGACGGCATGGCCAAGAACGAGATCCTGCAGATCGTGGTGTTCTCGCTGTTCTTCGGCACCGCGGCCGCTGCCGTGGGCAAGAAAGCCGAACCGCTGATCGACGCGGTCGACGGCGTAGCGCACATCATGCTGAAGGTAACCGGCTATGTGATGCAGTTCGCACCGTTCGCCGTGTTCGCCGCCGTCGCCGGCACCATCGCCAAGAGCGGCGTGGGCGTGCTGCAAACCTACGGCGTCTTCATGGCCGAGTTCTACCTGTCGATCGGCGTACTGTGGGCGATCCTGATCTTCGCCGGCTTCCTGTTCCTGGGCAAGCGCGTGCTGAAGCTGATGTCCGAAGTCAAAGAGCCGACCCTGCTGGCCTTCTCCACCGCTTCTTCCGAAGCCGCTTTCCCGAAAACCCTGGAAGGCCTGGAGCGCTTTGGCGTGCGTAACCGCATCGCAGCTTTCGTGCTGCCGATCGGCTACTCCTTCAACCTGGATGGCTCGATGATGTACTGCACCTTCGCGACCGTGTTCATCGCGCAGGCATATGGCATCAATATGGACCTGGGCACCCAGATCACCATGATGGCCGTGCTGATGCTGACCTCCAAGGGCATGGCCGGCGTGCCGCGCGCATCGCTGGTGGTGATTGCCGCGACCCTGTCGCAATTCAAGATCCCGGAAGCGGGCCTGGTACTGCTGCTCGGCATCGACCACTTCCTGGACATGGCGCGTTCCGCCACCAACGTGGTCGGCAACTCCATCGCCACCGCCGTCGTGGCGAAGTGGGAAGGCGAGCTGACCAACACCGACGACCGCGAACTGTCCGACCGCCCGCTGCCTTAAAGCATCAGGGCTCCAACATAAAAGTCGGGGTCAGCTCCGGCAATCGGCCATTGCAAGTTGCAATGTCCGATTGCCGGAGCTGACCCCGACTTTTTTCATGCACTGTTCTTCAGCAGTTGATGGTAGAAGCGGATCATGTCGGCGTAGCCTTTGACCGACATGCGCTCGTTGGTGCCGTGGAAGCGGGGCAGGTCTTCCGGCTGGGCGCGCACGGGACCGAATTTCAGCACGCTGTCGCTCATGCCGTCGAAGTAGCGCGAGTCGGTGGCGCCGATCATCAGCCCGGGTGCCACGACCACGTCCGGGAAGACCTGGCGGATGGTGCGGTTCACCGCCGTGAAGGGCGCGCCGTCCTGGCGTGCCACGCGCGAGGCTTCGGTATTGAAGTCGCCATCGGGCGTGATGCGGATCTTGTCGTTGCCGATCACCTGGTGCATATGCTGCTCCACGCCGGCCAGCGTGTCGCCTGGCAGCAGGCGGAAGTTGACGGTGGCGCTGGCGGTGCCCGGCAAGACATTGTCCTTCACGCCTGCGTTGACGATGGTCAGCGCGGTGGTGGTGCGGATCAGCGCATTCGTGCTCGGTGTCTTGGCCAGCATGCGCTCCAGCATCGGCTTGAACAGCCAGAAGTTCGACAGCGCCACGCGGTTCATGCCTGTCATTTCGGGTGCCATCATTTCAAAGTTTTGCTGCGGCAAGCCGGCCATACGCACTGGCATCGGGTTCGCTTCCAGCGCAACCAGCGCCTTGCTCATCATGCCGATGGCGGTGTCCTGCGGCGGCATCGAGGAATGGCCTGGTGCGGTCTCCACTTCGAGCTTGTAGCTGGCATAGCCTTTCTCCGCCACGCCCACCATCGCGGCACCCGGCTGCAGGCCGGGCACCATGCCATGCACGATCATCAAGCCTTCATCGAGCACGTAATCGAGTTTGACGCCGCGCGACTTGAGCAGCTCGGCGATCTTTGCGGCGCCGCGCTTGCCGCCCACTTCTTCGTCGGCGCCGTAGGCCAGGTAGACCGTACGGCGCGGCTGGAAGCCGGCGGCCAGCAGCATTTCGATGGCTTCCATCTGGGCGTAGAGATTGCCCTTGTCGTCCCATGAACCACGGCCCCAGATGAAGCCGTCGCGCACTACGCCGGCGAAAGGCTGCTGCTGCCAGTTCTTCTCCGTGCCCGGCGCAATTGGCACCACGTCCTGGTGTGCCATCCACATGACCGGGGCGGCGCTGGCGTCGCTGCCCTGCCATGTGTAGAGCAAGGCTTTACCGTTGACGTTCTCGCGCTTCAGCGCGGCATGCAGGCGGGGGAAGCTGGCTTGCAGGTGGGCGTGCAGCTTGTCGAATTCGGCGGCGTTGGCGTCGGCGTCCTTGTAGTCGGAGATGGTCATGAAGCGCAGGGATTCGCCCAGGCGCTGCGCCGCTGCGGCTTCGTCGATCGCCAGCGCTGGGGCCTTTTCCACCGCCAACTGCTTGCTGCCGCTGCGCGCCGTATTGACGCCGACTGCGACTGCCAGCACACCAATTGCCGCAAGGGCTACCGCCAGAACCTTCTTCACCGCCATTCCTGTCCTCCCGTCAGTTGACCAATTCGCCGGTGGCCGGCGACACCTGCTCCTGTTCGCCGCGCGCTTGCTGGCGTTCCCACATCTGGGCGTACAGGCCTTCGCGCGCCAGCAGCGAGGCGTGCGTGCCGCGCTCCACAATCTTACCGTGATCGAGCACCAGGATCTGCTGGGCGTCGGCGATGGTTGAAAGGCGGTGTGCAATCACCATGGTGGTGCGGTTCCTGGCGATCTCCTTCAACTGGGCCTGGATCGCCTGTTCGGCCTTGGAGTCCAGCGCGGAGGTGGCTTCGTCGAAGATCAGGATGGCGGGGTTCTTCAACAGCGTGCGGGCGATCGCTACACGCTGCTTTTCGCCGCCGGACAGCTTGAGGCCACGCTCGCCGACCATGCTGTCGTAGCCGTCCGGCAGGCTGGCGATGAAGTCGTGGATCGAGGCGGCACGTGCGGCGGCAATGATCTCTTCCTTGCTGGCACCGGGACGGCCGTAGGCGATGTTGTATTCGATGGTGTCGTTGAACAACACCGTATCCTGCGGCACGATGCCGATTGCATGGCGCAAGGAGTGCTGCGTGATGTCGCGCAGGTCCTGGCCATCAATGGTGATGCTGCCGCTGTTCACTTCATAGAAGCGGTACAGCAGGCGCGATAACGTCGACTTGCCCGAGCCGCTGTGGCCCACCACGGCGGTGGTTGTGCCGGCCGGGATGGTGAAGTCGACGTCGAACAGGATCTGGCGTTTCGGATCGTAGCTGAAGTCGACATGGTTGAAGCGCACTTCCGCGCCTTGCGGCTGCAGCGGCTTGGCGTGCGCGGCATCGTCGACTTCGCGGTTTTCGTCCAGCAGCGAGAACAGGCGCTCCATGTCGGCCAGGCTTTGCTTGATCTCGCGGTAAATCACGCCCAGGAAATTGAGCGGGATGTAAAGCTGGATCATGAAGGCATTCACCAGCACCAGGTCGCCCAGCGTCATCTTGCCGTCGATAACGCCTTGCGTCGCGCGCCAAAGGATCAGCGTTACCGCAATTGCGATAATGGCCGACTGGCCGGTGTTCAGCAGCGAGAGCGAGGTTTGCGATTTGACCGCCGCCTTCTCGTAGCGCTGCAAGCCTTCGTCGTAGCGATTGGCCTCATAGTCCTCGTTGCCGAAGTACTTGACGGTCTCGTAGTTCAGCAGCGAGTCGATGGCCTTGGTGTTGGCCTTCGAGTCGAGGTCGTTCATGGTGCGGCGGAAATGCGTGCGCCAGTTCGTCACCACGATGGTAAAGGTGATGTAGATCGCCAGCGCCGAGAAGGTGATCACCGAGAACCAGATATCGTAATGCGTGACCAGGTAGCCCAGCACCAGCGTGATCTCGACCAGCGTCGGCAGGATGTTGAACAGCGTGTAGGAAATCAGCGAGCTGACGCCGCGCGTGCCGCGCTCGATATCGCGCGTCATGCCGCCGGTCTGGCGATTGAGGTGGAAGCGCAGCGACAGCGAGTGCAGGTGGCGGAACACCTTAAGCGCAATGGTGCGCACCGCGCGCTGCGTCACGCGCGCGAACAGGAATTCGCGCAGCTCGGTAAACATGGTGGTGGACAGGCGCAGCAAGCCATACGCCACCAGCGTCGCCAGCGGCAGTACCAGCAAGGCATGCGGGTCGCCGGGCTTGATGGTCATGTCATCGACCAGTTTCTTCAACACTACGGGCACGCCGACGTTGGCAGCCTTGGCGCCCACCAGCGCCAGCAAGGCTGCCAGCACGCGCCATTTGTACACCCACAGATACGGAAGCAATGTTTTCAGAGTGGCAATGTCACCGCGCGCGTTGCCGCTGGACTGGCCGGGAGGTGGAGGCGGGGTATTCGGATAGCGTCGCATACGGGCGTGGGCTGGCTGGTTTAAAATCCCATCAATTGTAGTCCTTCATGAGAATTTGCGATGACCTCCCAAGAACAAACCACCCGCGGCCTCCCTCCTGGAAAAATGCCTGAACTGCGCGTCATGCCTTCGCCTTCCGACGCCAACGTCTATGGCGACGTGTTCGGGGGCTGGATCATGGCCCAGGTCGACATTGCAGGTTCCCTGCCCGCCACCCGCCGCGCCAACGGCCGCGTCGCCACCATTGCCGTGAACTCCTTCCTGTTCAAGCACCCGGTCTTTGTCGGCGACCTGCTGACCTTCTATGCCGACATTGTCAAAGTGGGCAACACCTCGATCACCGTCAACGTGGAAGTCTATGCGGAGCGTAACCGCCTGCAGGCCAATATCGTCAAGGTCACCGAAGCCACGCTGACCTACGTCGCCACCGGGCCTGACCGCAAACCGCGCCCGGTGCCGCCGCTCGAAACACTGCTGTAATCCCATGCCGGAAGCGCGCCGGCTCCTGCTCCAGTCCGCGGCCCGCGTGGCCGCCCTGTCGGCCTTGGCGCCCTTCCTTCCCGCGCAAGCCCGCAGCGCCGCCAATGGCGCCTCCCCTTTCACGCTGGGCGTTGCCTCCGGCGCCCCGCTCCCCGATTCCATCATCCTCTGGACCCGGCTCCTGCCCGATCCATTGAACGCAGCCTCGATGCCGCCTATCGCACAGCAAGTGCGCTGGGAAGTCGCGCAAGATGAAGCGTTCACGCGCATCGCAGCGAAGGGAACAACAGTTGCGGCGCCCGCGCTGGCGCACAGCGTCAACGTCGATGTGCGTGGCCTGGAGCCGGACCGCTGGTACTGGTACCGCTTCATGCTGGGCGATGCCGTCAGCCCCGTCGGCCGCACGCGCACGGCGCCCGCCCCCGGCAGCATGCCGGCGGCGTTGAAGCTGGCCGTCGCCTCCTGCCAGCATTGGGAATTCGGCCATTACGCCGCGCACCGCCACATTGCGCAGGCCGCGCCGGACCTGGTGGCTTTCCTCGGCGACTACATCTACGAATGGGGACCTTACAGCCTGCAGCACCCCGCCTCGGCACTGCGCCGCAACGAGAGCTTCACGCTGGATGAGTACCGCACGCGCTATGCGCAGTACAAGAGCGATCCCGACCTGCAGGCTGCGCACCATGCCGCGCCCTGGCTGCTGACCTGGGACGATCACGAAGTGGCCAACGATTACAGCCCGACGCGCGACGAGCTGCTGTCGCCTGGTTTCGTGCAGCGCCGTGCCGCTGCCTACCAGGCTTACTTTGAACACCAGCCGCTGCGCGGGCAGCGCATGTACCAACGCTATGACTGGGGACAGCTGGCGCGCTTCCATGTGCTCGACACGCGTCAGTACCGCTCCATCCATGCGTGCCAGCCGGCAGGCCGCGGCGGTTCGAGCTCGGTGTATCGCCGCTCCTGTGCGGCGCTCGCTGATCCGCGCCGCACCATGCTGGGCAGCGCACAGGAACAATGGCTGGCACAGGGGCTCAAGGAGTCAAGGGCGCGCTGGAACATCCTCGCGCAGCAGACGCTGATGGCGCAGATGTCGCAGGTGCCGCTGTCCGGCGACAGCGACGGCCGCTTCTGGACCGATGGCTGGGATGGTTACTCCGCAGCGCGCGCCCGCCTGCTCGATGCAGTGCGCAGTGCGCGCAATCCGCTGGTGCTGTCGGGCGACGTGCACACTTTCTTCGCCGCCGACCTGCGGCGCGATCCCGCGCGGGCAGCCAGCGCCGGCAATCCGGTGGTTGCCACGGAGTTCTGCGGCACTTCCGTCACTTCCAGCTCGCGTCCGCAGGCACGTACGCAGCAATATGTCGACATGAACCGCGACCTGCACTACGGCCGCAGCGACAGACGTGGGTTCATGCTGCTGGACTTGCGCCCGGAGCGGGCCGCAATGGCCTTCCAGGCGCTAGACAATGTGCGCGACGCGCGCAGTGGCGTGTCCACGCTGGCGTCCTTCACGGTTGCCGACGGCAAGCCGGGCTCGCGCCGCGTGGATTGACGCAGCCGATCAGCGGCGTGCGCGGCGGCGTGCCAGGCCGGCAACGCCCAGGCCCAGGCCGAACAGCGCCAGCGATGCCGGTTCCGGCACAGCGGTGACGACCAGGTTATCCATCGCTGCGTCGGCGCCGCCGGTAATGGAGATCTGCAGTTTCGACAGGTTGTTGAAACCACTCAGGTTCCTGGTGGCCCACGCGCTGCCATAGCCAAAGGACTGGACGATCTGGCCGCCGCCCTGGAACAGGCCGGTCAGTTGTACGGTGCCGGAGCCGCCGCTCAGGACGCCCAGGTCAATCGAGGAAATGGAGAAGGCGGACGGGCCGGTCAGGGTCAGGGTTTCGACTGCGCCGCAGCCCGCGCACCAGCCGAAAATCGAGGTGCCGTTGGAGTTGTACAAACCCGCGCCGAAAATGTCGTTGTGGAAGCCGCCAGGAATATTGCTGGACAGGGTGAAGCCATCTTCCGAGTATGGCGCGACATTGTGGTTCAGACGGACGCCGGCAGCGACAACGCTTTCAAAATCAATCACCGCGGCATTGGCCGACAGCGAAGCAACAGCGAACAGGGCGGAGAGCAGCGTCTTTTTCAGGTTTGGCATTCAGGGTCCCCTCGAAAGGATAGTTTTTAAAGTGAACCCTGTCACTAGCAACAACTATACCAAAAAGATAACTCATTGATTTTAAAGCAATGTAAGGAAATGGAAAATGCCGTGTGTAAAGTTTCTCGACATCAACGGAACGGCGCGCTCTCGTCCTTGCGGCGCGCGGCCAAGCCCGCATGCGGTACCAGGCGACCTTCGACCGGCACGCTGATGTTGCGCAGCATGGCATCGGCCGCCCCATCCAGGTCGCCGCAATCGATGCGGCGCAGCACAAGCATCGCACCGCCGGCGCCAAGATTGTGTGTGTAGCTGACCAGCGCATCGAACTGCGCCTGTGTGAGGGGATGGTGGCTGACCTGGCGCTGCACGGCGCGTTCTGCGCTGCGCACCGACAGGTCGAACGCTGCTTCGACCTGGTCGGGGGTCATGCCGGGACGGGAGACTTCGTAGTAACCGTGCAGGCCTTCGCGCTGTCGCAGTGCGCGGCGGCCTTCGGTGCTGAGGGTGAGTGCAAAGTTATAAAGAAGGCCCATATGGTTTCCGGAGGCTGTTCAGGTGGTGCGTTCCACTTTACAGCCGGTCCGGAGCCATGCTCTGCGCCAGGTCAAACGTACCGGCTTATGCTGCCTTCTTTTCGTCGCGCAGTTGGCGGCGCAGGATCTTGCCGACGTTGGTCTTCGGCAGTTCATCACGGAACTCAATGTACTTCGGCTTTTTGTAGGCGGTCAACTCGTGCTTGCAGAACTCGAGCAGCGCTTCCGCGGTCAGGTTCGGATCCTTGCGCACCACGAACAGTTTCACCGCTTCGCCGGAATTCGCATCGGGCACGCCAACGCAGGCCACTTCCAGCACGCCCGGATGCGCGGCAACCACGCCTTCCACTTCGTTCGGGTAGACGTTGAAGCCCGACACCAGGATCATGTCTTTCTTGCGGTCGACGATGCGTACAAAGCCCTTGTCGTCCATGATGCCGACGTCGCCGGTCTTGAAGAAGCCGTCAGGAGTGATCGACTTCGCGGTTTCGTCCGGACGGTTCCAGTAGCCGGCCATCACCTGCGGGCCGCGGATCGCGATTTCGCCGGCGGAGCCGAGCGGCACTTCCTTGCCGTCGTCATCCAGGATCGCCACTTCGGTCGAAGGAATCGGCACACCGATGGTGCCGGTGAATTCCTTGATGTCGACGCGGTTGGCGGTGGCCACCGGCGAAGTCTCGGACAGGCCGTAGCCCTCGATGATCGGGGTGCCGGTCACTTTCAGCCAGCGGTCGGCCACCGACTGCTGCACGGCCATGCCGCCGCCGTTGCAGATCTTGTAGCTGGAGAAGTCCAGCTTGGCGAAGTCGGGATTGTTCAGCAGCGCGTTGTACAGCGTATTCACGGCCGGGAACACGGTCACCGGATATTTGGCCAGCTCTTTCACGAAGCCCGGGATGTCGCGCGGGTTCGGGATCAGGATGTTCATGCCGCCCAGCTTCCAGCCCATGAAGCAGGAAATGGTCAGCGAGTAGATGTGGTACAACGGCAGCGCGGCCACGAAGACCATCTGCTTGTCGCTCGGCGCCATTTGCAGCCAGGCTTCGTTCTGCAGCATGTTGGCCACCACGTTACTGTGCAGCAGCACGGCGCCTTTCGACACGCCCGTAGTGCCGCCGGTGTACTGCAGGAAGGCGATATCGCTTGGCTTCTGGTCGGCCGGCTTCAGCGTCAGGCGCGAGCCTTCGGACAGCACCTGCTTGAAGGTGGCGTGGCCAGGGATATTCCAGGCCGGTACCATCTTCTTCACATTGCGCACCACGAAGTTGACGATCATGCCTTTCAGGCCGCCGAGCAAATCGCCCATCGACGCCACGATGACATGCTTGACCGGAGTCGAGGCAACGACTTGCTGCACGGTGGTGGCGAAGTTCTCCAGCACGATCACGGCTTCCGCGCCGGAGTCGTTCAGCTGGTGCTGCAGTTCGCGCGGGGTGTACAGCGGGTTGACGTTGACCACTACGTAGCCGGCGCGGATGATGCCCGCCAGCGCGACCGGGTATTGCAGCACGTTAGGCAGCATGATGGCGACGCGCGCTCCCGGCTTCAGGCCCTTGGACTGCAGCCAGGCGCCGAACTGCTTCGACAGCTGGTCCACCTCGGCGTAAGTCAGGAACTTGTCCATGCAGACGTACGCGTTGCGGCTTGCGTACTTCTGGAACGTTTCCTCCATCAGGTGGGTCACGGAGCGGTACTGCGAAACATCGATCTCCGCAGGAACGCCTTCAGGGTAGGACTTCAGCCAGATTTTTTCCATCGTATTGCCTTTCGTGTGCCTTGCCGCTTATGCGGCCTTCTTGTCGTCGACAGGCTTCTCGTCGCGCAGCATGCGGCGCAGGATCTTGCCAACGTTGGTTTTAGGGAGCTCGGTGCGGAACTCGATATATTTCGGCTTCTTGTAGCCGGTCAGGTTTTGCTTGCAGTGTTCCATCAGCGCTTCGGCGGTCAGGTTCGGATCCTTCTTCACCACGAACACTTTTACCGCTTCACCGGAATGCTCGTCCGGCACGCCGATGCAGGCGCATTCCAGCACGCCCGGATGCGCCGCCACCACATCTTCGATTTCATTCGGATAGACATTGAAGCCGGAGACCAGGATCATATCCTTCTTGCGGTCCACGATCTTGACGTAGCCGCGTTCATCCATCACGCCCACATCGCCGGACTTGAAGTAGCCATCAGCCGTCATGACCTTGGCGGTTTCCTCCGGACGGTTCCAGTAGCCGGCCATGACTTGCGGGCCGCGGATGGCGATTTCACCCGGGCTGCCAAGCGGTACTTCATTGCCGGCATCATCCAGGATCGCCACTTCGGTGGAAGGAATCGGCAGGCCGATCATGCCGGAGAATTCCGTGCTGTCGAAGCGGTTGGCAGTGGCCACCGGTGCGGTCTCGGACAGGCCGTAGCCTTCCACGATAGTGACGCCGGTCGCGGCCAGCCATTTGTCGGCCACGGCCTTCTGCACCGCCATGCCGCCGCCATTGGCGACTTTCAGGCCGGAGAAGTCCAGCTTCGCAAAATCGGGATGATTCAGCAGCGCGTTGTACAGTGTGTTCACTGCCGGCAGCATATTGAAGCGGTACTTGGCAAGCTCCTTGATAAAGCCGCCGATATCGCGCGGGTTCGGGATCAGCACGTTCAGGCCGCCCTCGCGGATGCCCCACATGGCGCACACGGTCAGCGCGAAGATGTGGTACAGCGGCAGCGCGCAGATGATGGTGCGTTCATCGGCCGGCAGGTCGGCCAGCTTGGGCGCCGACCAGGCCTGCATCTGCAGCAGGTTGGCGATGATGTTGCGGTGGGTCAGGGTCGCGCCCTTCGACACGCCGGTGGTACCGCCGGTGTACTGCAGGAAGGCCACGTCCTCATGGCGCAATTCGACAGGCGTCAGCTTCATGCTGCGGGCATGGCCCAGCGCGTCCTTGAAGCGCACCGCGTTCGGCAGCGAGAACGGCGGCACCAGCTTCTTCACATTGCGCACCACGAAGTTGACGATCATGCCTTTCAGGCCGCCCAGCATCTCGCCCATATTGGCGACGATGATGTGCTTGACCTGGGTGCGCGGCAGCACCTGCTCCAGGGTGGTCGCGAAATTCTCGAGGATGATGATGGCTTCCGCACCGGAGTCGTTGAGCTGGTGTTCCAGTTCGCGCGGGGTGTACAGCGGGTTGACGTTGACGACGGTGTAGCCGGCACGCAGGATGGCGGCAATGGCAATCGGGTATTGCAGCACGTTCGGCATCATGACTGCCACGCGCGCGCCCTTCTTCATGCCACGGCTTTGCAGCCAGGCGCCCAGGCGCTTGGAATGCTGGTCAAGGTCGGCATAGGTGATGAATTTGTCCATGCACACGAAGGCGTTGCGCGACGCGTACTTCTGGAACGATTCTTCGAGCAGGTGAACCAGGGAGCGGTATTGCGTGGCGTCGATTTCACTCGGAACGCCTGGGGGATACGACTTCAACCAGATTTTTTCCATCCTGTGCCTCTTTGTCTCAGTTTTATATGTTTTTATTTGCGAAAATAGAACGGCCGTGCTTTCCCGCACTCTAGATGCTATCGTGCGGCATGACACAGGGCAAGCTATTTTCGGGATTTGGAACGCGTACTCTAGCGGGCCTCCGTGCTGCACAGCAGCAAAGACAATGCGTCAATTGACGGCACCCGTTTCCTTCGCAGCGGCGGCCGTCGTGGTCTCCGTGGCTTGCGCCATAGAGCGTGCCAGCTCGTGCAGCCTGCCATGCCGTTCCACGGATGGCAGGTTGCTCATGCTCCGCACCGCAGCATAAAACTGCGGGAATCCCTTCTCTTTTACAAGCAAGGCGCGAAAGCCTGGCAGCAGGTCATTATAGGTTGCAACAGATGCCAAATGGGCATTATTCAACGGTTCTGCAAAGAATCGGTCGTAGCCGTTGTAGCCACCCCAGTTGGCCTTGAGGACCTTGTACTCTTCCTGCAGGGCGGCAAAGATGCGCGCTTTTTCCTCGCGCTTCTTCTTGGCGCTGGCTTTGCTGGCATAGTTATCCGCCAGCATCTGGCGATGTTTCACCAGCAGGTTCATGAAGTCTTCGCGGCGCACGTTGTAACGGGCATAGGCTTCGCGCATGGCGTCGTTGCCGTACATCTCGAGCCAGTGGTTGACACCCGCCTCCTCCACCGCAGAGGCAAAAGCTTCGTTGAATTTGGAATCGCCCTGCACGTACACGACCTGGTGGGCCAGCTCATGGAAGACCAGGCGCGCCAGTTCGGCGTCGGAGTGATTGATGAAGGTGGACAGCAGCGGGTCGCTGAGCCAGCCCAGCGTGGAATACGCCGGCACGCCGCCGACCTGCACGTCGTTGCCTTCCTTGCGCAGTTCTTCGGCATAGGCTTCGGCATCGGCCTTGTCGTAATAGCCGCGATAGCTGACGCAGCCCGCGATCGGGAAACACCACTGCACGGGGCGCAGCGACAACTCCGGCGTGGCGACCACGTTCCACAGCACGTACTGGCGGTTCAGCGGCGCATAATTCTTGTAGCTGGCGTTATCGGGCAGGCCCAGCTCCTTGACCGCAAACTTGCGGATCAGCTTGGCTTTTTCGAGGCGGGCTTTGAGCTTGGGATCGGTGCTTGGGTCGCCGATCCAGTCGTCGACCGGACGGGCATCAGACCAGAGCGCGTACTGGCCCTGGGCAGCCTGGAAGTAGTACTTGAATTGCGCACAACCGGCCAGGAGGCCGGCGCACACACCCGCCGTCGCCAGGTATCTGGCGCGCAGTTTCAGGTGTGTTAACGTGCGCATAAATCATTCTCAGGCGGCTTTCTCGACTTGGACCAGTGTATCGTAAAACGTCGGTGCGCGACCCATGTCAGTCAGCCGTTGGCTGGTCACCTCATTGGCGTTTTTGCCATCGCCTGCAAGCTTCTTCCACCAGATCGACAGGCCGACGACCAAGCCTGTGCGGGCCTTCGGCGTCACGCGCGCCTTGCACACGAAGGAGCCGCGATCGTTGAAGATGCGCACCATATCGCCGTGGTTGATGCCACGTGTTGCCGCATCGTCAGGACTGATGTCGAGGTGGGGTTCGCCCTCCGTGGCGCGCAAGCTTTGCACGTTGACAAAGGTCGAGTTCAGGAAGTTTCGCGCCGGCGGAGATATCATCGCAAGCGGGTATTTTGCCGCCAGTTCGGGGGCAGATGCTGCAGATTCGTAGTTCGGGATGTAGGCCGGCAGCGGGTCCAGGCGATCCTGCTTCATGCTTTCTGAGTAGAACTCACATTTTCCTGAAGCTGTGGGGAAATTGCCGCATGCAAAGGGTGCATCAGGAACTTCCAGTTTCTGCCAGCCCTTCCGCTTGAGTGACTCCCAGTCGAATTGCACAAACGCTACCGATGCCAGCGCGTCATCGCTGTCGCGGAAGCATGGATCGTCAAAGCCCATGCGTGCGGCAAGCAGGCGGAAGATCTCCGTATTCGGCTTGGACTCGCCCATCGGCGCAATGGCCGGGTTATTGGCCATCATGTAAAGGTGGCCGTAGGCGCTGTGGGCGTCGGTATGCTCGAGCTGCGTGGTGGCTGGCAGCACGATGTCGGCGTAATCGGCAGTGTCGGTCTGGAAATGTTCCAGCACCACGGTGAACAGGTCTTCGCGCGCAAAGCCAGCCTGTACCTTGGACGAGTCCGGCGCCACGGCGAGCGGGTTCGAGTTGTACACGATGACCGCCTTCACCTGCGGGCCGAACTCCGGCGAGGCAGGGCGCAGCAGGTCGTCGCCGATGGTACTCATATTGATGGTGCGCGGCTGCTTCGCCAGCAAATCCGGGCGCTGCAGCGCTGCCAGGTTTTTCTTGAAAGTGCCGGACGACGACAACTGCACGCCGCCCGCCGCGTGACGCCAGGCGCCCACCAGCGCTGGCAGGCAAGCAATATTGCGTACTGCCATGCCGCCGCCATGCACACGCTGCAGGCCGTAATTCATGCGGATCGCGACCGGCTCGCCGCGCTTGGCGGTTTCGCCGTAATCGCGCGCCAGGCCTTCCACTTCCTCGACCGTGATGCCGCAGGTGGCGGCCACGCGCTCCGGCGTCCATTCCGCCACGCGCTGGCGCAGTAATTCGAAGCCAACCGTGTAGTTGGCGATGTAATCGTGGTCCAGCAAATCGTCGCGTACCAGGATGTGCATCAGGCCCAGCGCCAGTGCCGCGTCCGTGCCGGGCAGGACGGCGATGTGCTGGTGGCATTTCTCGGCCGTCAACGAGCGGTAAGGGTCGATCGCGATCAGCTTGGCGCCATTGCGCTTGGCTTCCTGGGCACGGGTCCAGAAGTGCAGGTTGGACGCGATCGGGTTGCCGCCCCAGATGATGAGCAGCTTGGCATTCTGGAATTGCTCGATATCGGTGCCGATCGAAGCGCCGACCGTGTATTTGTAGCCAGTGGCGCCGGCGGTGGCGCAGATCGTGCGGTCCAGCAGCGAAGCGCCAATCTTGTGGAAGAAGCGGGACGACATGGAGTCGCCCTGCACCAGGCCCATGGTGCCAGCGTAGCTGTACGGCAGGATGGCTTCCGGCTCGGTCGCCGCCAGCGGTTTCAGGCGCGCGGCGATCTCGTCCAGCGCCTCGTCCCAGCTGATGCGCTCAAACTTTCCTTCGCCTTTCTTGCCGACGCGGCGCATCGGGTAGAGCAGCCGGTCCGGCGAATAGGTGCGCTCGGCATAGCGCGCAACCTTGGTGCACAGCACCCCGGCGGTGGTCGGGTGATCCGGATCGCCTTTCACCTCGGTCGCCACGCCATCCTCGACGGTGACGAGCAGGGCGCAGGTATCGGGGCAATCGTGCGGGCAGGTGGCGCGGACTTGTGTGGATGACATCTTGATCTGGGTTAGCGACGGCTGAAAACAGTATCGTAAACGATTCCAGAAAATCGCATCGGGAGGCTAGAATGGCAAGTCCGATGGAGAACAAAAATGAAACTGATCGACCCGATTATTGCGTTTCAGTCCGAGTTGCAGCAGATCCGACGCGACCTGCATGCCCACCCGGAGCTCTGCTATGAAGAAGAACGTACCGCCGATGTCGTTTGCGCCAAGCTGACCGAATGGGGCATCCCCTTCGAACGCGGCCTGGGCAAGACCGGCGTGGTAGGCATCATCAGGAACGGCACGTCCGCACGCGCCATTGGCCTGCGCGCGGACATGGACGCCTTGCCCATGCAGGAGATCAACACCTTCCCGCACGCCTCCAGGCATCCCGGCAAGATGCACGCCTGCGGCCATGACGGCCACACTGCCATGCTGCTCGGCGCGGCCCACCACCTGGCGACGCACCGCAACTTCGACGGCACCATCTACCTGGTGTTCCAGCCCGCCGAAGAAGGCGGCGCCGGTGCGCGCGAGATGATCAAGGATGGACTGTTCGAGCGCTTCCCGATGGATGCGATTTACGGCATGCACAACTGGCCAGGCGCCGCCACCGGCACCCTGAGCGTGTGCGAAGGCCCGATGATGGCATCCTCCAATGAATTCCACGTTACCGTGCGTGGCAAAGGCGCCCACGCGGCCCAGCCGCACAAGGGCATCGACCCGATCATGATCGCAGTGCAGATTGCGCAAGCCTGGCAAACCATCGTCACGCGCAACAAGAGCCCCTTGGATACGGCCGTGCTGTCGATCACGCAGATCCACGCCGGCAGCGCGACCAATGTGATTCCCGACGATGCGAAACTGGTGGGCACCGTGCGCACCTTCACCACCGAGGTCTTGGACATGGTGGAAAAGCGCATGCAGTCGCTGGCCGAAGGCATTGCCGCCGCCTTCGATGCCGAAGTGGAGTTCACCTTCCGCCGCAACTATCCGCCGCTGGTGAACCACGCCAAGGAAACCCGGTTCGCGCTGGACGTCATGAAGTCGGTGGTCGGTGAATCGATGGTGGACGCCAATGTTGAACCAACCATGGGCGCCGAGGACTTTGCCTTCTTCCTGCAGAAGAAGCCGGGCTGCTACATCTTCATCGGCAATGGCGAAGGCGACCACCGCGACGGCGGCCATGGCCTGGGCCCTTGCGTGCTGCATAACGCCAGCTACGACTTCAACGACAGCCTGCTGCCGATCGGCGCCAGCTTCTGGGTGCACCTGGCAGAAGCGGCATTGCCGCAAGCGCGTTAAGCCTAAGGCAGCTTGTCGGCCTGCGTGCCGACGCGCACGCCGTCATTCAGCCGCTCCAGCGCCAGCAGCGCGGCTGAATGGTCGGCACGCGGATAGACATCCTTGATCGACTCATAACGCTCGGTCACCAGGCTGGTGACCGGCAGCGCCACGCCCGCTGCCGCGGCGGCGGCCAGGATATTGTGCTGGTCCTTCAATTGCGTCAGCACTTGTCCGCCCGGCAGGAAATTACGCTCCAGCATGCGCTGCCCATGCACTTCCAGCACGCGGCTCTCGGCAAAGCCGCCGCGAATCGCCTCGCGCACAGCCACCGGATCGGCGCCAGCCGCCTGCGCCAGCAGCAAAGCCTCGGCCACGATATTGATGGTGCCGCCGACGATCAACTGGTTGCACAGCTTTGCGACCTGCCCGCTGCCAGCCGGGCCGACCAGCCTCGGCTTGCCCATCGCTTCCAGCACCGGCCGCGCCGCTTCGAAATCCGCCGCGCTGCCGCCGGCCATGATGGCCAGTGTGCCGGCTTGCGCGCCACCGACGCCGCCCGACACGGGCGCATCGATAAAGCGGTGCCCGCGCGACGCCAGCAGCGCGTGGAAAGCCTGCGCCTCGTCCTGCCGCGTCGAGCTCATATCAATCCACAGCGTGCCGGGACGCAGCGCATCGAGCGCCGCCTCGATCACGGCGCCCACCGCATCGCCGGCCGACAGCATCGACACCACCACCGCCGCATCGGCCACCGCATGCGGCAGCACGTCGTCCGGATCCGCACCGGCGGCAGCCAGCACGCCTGCCTTGCCGGCAGTGCGGTTCCAGGCCGTAACCTTGAAGCCTGCCGCCAGCAAGCGGAGTACCATAGGCTCACCCATCAAGCCGATGCCAAGAAATGCAATTCGCAGGGGATGCGTCACAATAAGCTCCAGTTGTGCCAATATTGCAGTGATTTTAACAATTAAGAGGTCGCCTGAAAAAAATTCAGAACGAAAGTAAAATTGCCGGCACTGCCTCAGCAAATATGAAGACTGAGGCAAGGACTAGAGAGAAAAACATGCACATCAAAAAACTGCTCGCTGTTGCTGCCGCTGCCTTGGTAGCGCAATCCGCTTTCGCCTTCGACATCAATTCAGCCTATGTGGAATATGGCACTGCCTCCAAATTGAAAATGGCACGACTGGGTGCCACCCAGGACTTCAAGCCTGAATGGAGCTGGTTCAATTCCAACGGCACTCACGTTACCGGGTACTGGGACGCCAGCATTGGCTTCTGGCGCGCCAACCAATGGAACAACGTGCCGGGTGCGGACAAGAACATCGTCGACATCGGCTTCACGCCCGTGTTCCGCTTCGAGAAGACCAACAAGAAGGGCTTCTACGTTGAGGGCGGCATCGGCGCACACGTGCTGTCCAAGACCTACAACAACAACGACGACCACCTGTCGACCGCTTTCCAGTTCGGCGACCATATCGGTGTCGGCTATGTGTTCGACAACAAGTGGGATATCGCGCTCAAGGCGCAGCACTACTCCAACGGCGGCATCAAGAATCCGAACAGTGGCGTCGACCTCATCATCCTGAAAGCAGCATACCGCTACTGATTCATTTCTTTCGGTAGCGCTGCAATCCCTTTGGCAGCAGGTTGAACACGCGTACCATCGCGTGCAGCTGCCAGGGGAAAATGCAGCGCGCCTCCCGCTCCGCGACCGCGCGGACAATGCGGCGCACAGCCTCTTCTTCGGATTGCAGGAAAGGCTTGCGCTGCGCACTTCCGCCGTTCAACTCCCTTAGCTTCTGCGTATCGACATAGCCTGGCACCACGGCGGTTACGGCGATGCCGTGCGGCGCCAGCGCCTTGCGGTAAGTGTCGCTGATCGCAATCGCGGCGCGCTTGCTCGCGCTGTACAGCGATCCACTCGGATACTCCTGCAGCAGGCCGGCAATTGACGCTATCACCACCATCTGGCCACGCCCTTTGCGCAGCATGGCCTGTGCTCCCGCATCGAAGGCATGGCACAGGCCTGAGACATTGGTGCGGACCACGGGCAGGCTGCGCATGGGCTCCTGCACCAGCGCCTGGGCGTCGGCATACTGGCCTGCGGTGACCACCAGCAGGTCGAGCCCTTCTTGCGCAAAATCGCTGACGGCATCCAGCACCGCCTGGCGGTCGCCGATGTCGAAGCCATAACGCCGCAGTCCCGGCTGCGCAATGATGGGATTTCCATCCAGCCGAGCAGGATCGCGACCGCACAGGGCCAGCACGGCGCCTTGCTGCGCGTAATGCCGTGCCAGCGCAAGGCCGATGCCACTGGTTCCGCCGATGATCATTACCCTCATTTACTTCCCCTGTTGAACCTTGTTGCGTGCCGCAAGCGCAGGCCCGGACTCGCATAAGCTTCGATGCCGCGCTGGTAGCCGTACTGCCATTGCGCTTCCACGTCCTTCGTGTATTCTTCAAGGCTGGAAGGCATCTGCAGACGGATGCGGTTGCCCAGCCAATCGATGCGCTTCTGCATGCCGCTGCCGCGCAAGACGTGCGAGATATCGCTGGTATCGACCCAGGCATGAGCGTGCTGTGCGTGCACATGCTTCAGCCTTGCGTTGCCATCGATGCCGAGCACCTTGCGCAGGGCCGGAATCGCCAGCACCTGGCCAAACGGCGGCTTCGCTTCCATTGTCACGTGCCTCGCCAGGCCATGCGCGATCTCGATCGGAAACAGGTCGATCACGCCGCCCATATAGTGTTCGCCACCATGCGGGTGGCAGGCGAAGTACAGCATATCGGTGATTGAACTGCGCACGGCATCGGCAACCGGCATGGCGCTGTCGAGCAGCAGTCCGGGCGCCACTGCACCGCAACTCCACGCCGGGGAACTGGCCGGCGCCTGCCATCCCTGCAGCAGGCCACGCGCGCGCTCAGGGCCAAAAAGCACCTCTGCGAACAAGGCACGGTCGCCTCGCGCTTCGCCTGCCTGCTCGCGCCCGAACAGCAATTTGGCAGCGACGATAGCAAGCGCGGGACCCGCCGCACGTGGCGCCGGCAGCGGCAGCGTTTCCGGCAGCTCGAACATGTAATCGTTGAACACGTCCGGCACGCGCCCGGCTCGCCCGCGCGACACGCCACGCAGCAGGGCGGCGCCCAGCACCGGCAGCGGGCGCACATGCGGTGCCGCGCGCAGGCCGCACATGAACTGGTACATCTCCGGCGAAGTGAGCCACTGCTTGCGCCGCGCCGCATCGGGCAAGGCATGGATGATGGCCGCCGCCAGCGAACCGCCGCAAGTGGCGAGGATGATATCGGGCGCCATGCCACTATCTTCCGCCGCTGCGTGTATGCCGAGGTAATAGCCGAAGCGGAATCCGCCCCCCGCCATCACCATACAGCGCTCGTACTTTTGATCTTCACTCATATCGCGTGACATAATGCCATGAATGCAATTCCTGCACCTGATCATCAACGCCCTGTTATTCGGGCTTTGCTACACGCTCACCAACCTTGCCGCCGAATCGGCGCAGGTCCAGCGCACGCTGGCGCTTCCGTTCGAGCAGGCCATCCCGTTCCTGCCGTGGATGATCATTCCCTATGCCAGTTCGGGGCCCATGCTGGCCTGGGCCTTTTTCAAGGTCCGCAAGGGAGATGCGCTGCGCCTATACAGCCGCCGCCTGATGCTGGCCACCGTAGCCGCCGGCTTGGTGTTCGCCATGTTCCCAGCACGCTTCCCCGCCGGCCGGGTGCTGCCCGAGCAAAGTTTCCTGCAACTGGCCTACGGCTTGCTCGATGCCTCGGACCGCCCGTATAACCAGTTTCCATCCCTGCACATCACCTACTGCATCCTGCTATGGCTCGCGCTGCGGCCGGCCATCGCAAGCCGCTTCTGGCGCGCGGCGCTGGCCTGCTGGCTGTTGCTGGTTGGCGCCAGCACCCTTCTGACCTGGCAGCACGCCCTGGCCGATATCGCTGGCGGCATCGCGCTTGCCGTCGTCGCCTGCTACGCGGTGCGGCCCGGTGCAACCGCGCGCCAAAGGGTCTCGTTCTACTACGCCATCATGACGGGACTGGCGCTGCTGGCGGCCAGCCTGTTCGCGCCGGCCTGGGCCTGGCTCTACCTCGCGGCCAGCCTGGCAATGGTGGCACTGGCCTATGCCCGCCGCAACGCAGCCTTCCTGCGCAAGAGCCAGGGCCGGCATCCAGCCTGGGTCTGGCTGCTGTTCTGGCCTTACCTTGCAGGTTATGCCGCCACCTGGTTGCTGGTACGCTGGCGCCATCGCGGCAAACCGCCGTTCGCGCAGGCGGCCGAAGGACTGTGGGTCGGGCGCCGCCTGAGCGCCGGCGAAGCGCAGCAACTGCCGCCTGGCTGCAGCATCATCGACTTGAGCGCGGAGCTCAGCGAAGCCGAGCCGCTGCGCAACGGCCATTACCGCCACCTTCCCTTGATGGACCTGCAAGCGCCTTCCAGCAAGCAGGTTCGCACTATCCTTGCCGCTATCGACACCGAGCGCAGGCAGGGCCGCCCGGTCTACCTGCATTGTGCGATGGGTTATAGCCGCAGCCTTTTCATCGCCCGCATCTACCTTCACTCTTACACGCCATGAGCATTTCCATCTACCAGCTGAAACCGCGCTTCCAACAGTTGCTGCGCCCCTTCCTCAACCTGCTGACGCGGCTCGGCATCACGCCGAACCAGGTCACGCTGGCGGCGATGGTGCTGTCCGTGGCCTATGGCGCAGCGCTGGCACTGGCGCCGCAATGCCCTGGACTGTGGCTAGGCCTGCCCTTCTTCCTGCTGCTGCGCATGGCATTGAACGCCATCGACGGCATGCTGGCCAATGCCACCGGCAACAAGACGGCGATGGGCGCCTTGCTGAACGAACTGTGCGACCAGGTTTCGGACGCGGCGCTCTACCTGCCGGTGGCCCTGCTGGCCGGCATCTCGCCGCCCCTGCTGGTGCTGGTGGTGGTGTTTGCGCTGCTGGCGGAGTTTGCCGGCATGCTGGCCAGCAGCATCGGTGTGGCGCGGCGCTTCGACGGTCCCATGGGCAAGAGCGACCGCGCCTTTGCTTTCGGACTGCTTGGCTTGCTGGTGTGGGCAGGCGTTGCGCCGGTCTGGCACAACGCGCTGCTTGCCGTGGTGCTGCTGCTGTCGCTGGTAACGGTGTTTAATCGCCTGCGCCAGGCGTTGCGCCTTTCACCGCAAGCGAAACAGTAAAGATGCCTTCCAGGCCAATCATGGTCTGCTGCTTGCGGCAGCCGGCCAGTGCCACCAGGCCATCCATCTCGGCCTGCACGCGCGGACGCATGCGCCATGGCTCGCCGCGGTGGTTGGTCAGGGTGTAGGCGATCATGTCCAGCTGCGGGTGCCAGGGCTGGCCGGTGTACAGCAGGCTGCCGCCTTCGCGCAGGCTGGCCGCAACGCCTCCCAGTGAGCGCAGGACCAGCGAGTTGTCGCTGAACAGTTCATACAGGCCGGACACCACGGCGATATCGTAGCGGCCCTCCTGCCCCTGGTAACTGTCGGCGCTGAAGGCGTCGCGGCGGCAGTACTCGATGCGGGCACTGATCTGCAGTTTTTCCGCCAGCTTCCTGGCCTGGTCCAGGTTGTGCTGCTCGTAATCGCACAGCGTGACTTCGATCTCCCGGTCCTGGAAGCGCTTGATGGTCTCCAGCACGTAGCGTGCGGAGCCCGCAGCGATATCGAGGATGCGCACCGGCCCCGGCCCGTCATGTGCCGCGATCCGCTCCGCCAGCATCTGCTGCATATGCACCTTGCGCTGGCGAATGCCGCGCCAGCCTACCGCATCGAGATAGCCTCGATCCATGATGCCGCCGAAAACAAGCTTGCCGCCTGCCTGGTTGCGATATACATAGTCCAGCGACTCGCCCGAATCAAAGCCGTGGCGCAGGCCGATCTTCATGCCATCGCTCAGCGGCCCCATGACCTTCAGCATATTGCGCTGCAGTCCATACCAGGCCCGCGTCAGTGCGCTGCCGGTCTGGTTGTTCAACAGTGCTGCATAATGCTGGGCGCCTTGCCCCTGGCGGTCTGCCGCCGCGAAGCGTTCCGGCGTTGCCGGCTTGATCGCAAAGCATTCGTCGATAAAGGCGCGGCTCGACTGCATCGCGACGGCAGTGTCTTCCTCGTAGAAGATGGCGTGCCGGCAGCGCTGCAGCCTGACATACTTCTTCAATGGCGACGACAGGCGTTCGAAGAATTGCTTCTGCGGCGCTTCATGCACGACATAATCCTGGTCCGCAGCCAGCATCAGGACCGGCGTATCGATGGCGGCTGCATCATGCACGATGCGCTGCGCCGTATCGGCAAGTTCCAGCAGGATCTGGGCTGAAATGCTCTTTGCGATCAGCGGGTCCTCGTCATAGGCGCGCGCCTGCTCAGCCGAATGCGTCAGCATGGTCGGGCGGATATAGCTGGTCACGAACAGGTCCGGCTTGAAGCGCCGTGCGAAGCGCAAGCCCGGCTTTGCCAGCGGCACATACAGCTTGATCGCAAAGGCAGCCGCCGCCATGACCACGCCGCGTATGCGCGGCGCATAGTCATGCACCCAGGTCGCTGCCACTACAGCGCCGACGCTGTTGGCAACCACCAGCACATCTTCAATGGCGAAGCCGTGCTTGCTGCAGATGTGCTTCACGAAAGTATCCAGGTCTTCCACCATGGTGGCGAAGCTGGGCGCCGAACCGCGTTCGCCCGGCGAGTAACCGTGTCCCCGCGCATCGTAAGCAAATGCCCAGTCGCCGTGGAAACCGAATTGCTCGACCAGCGTGCCAATGCGGCCAGAATGTTCATGTCCGCGATGCAGGAAGACCAGTGCCCGCGGCGCTCCACTGCGCGGCGCCAGCGGCATCCAGCTGCGGTAGAACAAGCGCGTGCCGTCTGCAGCTGCAAATCCGGACTGGGTCTCGCTCCAGGCGAGGCCTCGTTCAATCTTCATTCTTTTTTCCTTATCGATAATTGAGCAACAGGTAAAGCAGGGGAGCCGTCACTACCAGGCTGTCCGCACGATCCAGCATCCCGCCGTGACCGGGAATCAGGTTTGAAAAATCCTTGATGCCAAGCTTGCGCTTCGCCGCCGAGAACATCACGTCCCCGGCGAAGCCGCCAACCGACAACAGCACGGCAATCGCCGCCAGCCAGGATGGCCGGCCCAGCTCAAAGTAAGCGCCCAAGGCAAGCGACAGCAGGACGGAAACCACGACGCCGCCCAGCAAGCCTTGCCAGGTTTTTTGCGGGCTAATCAGGGGAACGATTTTCTGTTTGCCGAACAGCTTCCCGCTGGTGAACTGGGCAATGTCATTCAGGGCTGTCACGATAAACAGGTAGAACAGCCAGGACAGGTTTTCCCTTGGCCCGAAAGGCAGGTGCACAAAGGCGGGAATGAAACTGGTGCCGAAGCAGGCCAGTGAAAACAGCAGCCATGGCAGCGCAGTCAGCTCGCGCGAGCGCCACAGGTACGCCGCCGCCAGAACACTGGCCAGCGCAAATGCCACCGGCAAGGAGGAAGGCGAGTATGCGCCGGCAACTACCGCGGCCAGGAGGCTGGCGATGGAGACGCCCCGAAAACGGCCGGAAGCGGAGCCGCAGTAAGGCGCCAGCTCGCGCGCCGCCAGCCCGCAGATGACGAGTGCCAACAGCGGTGCCCCCACCGGATAAAGTATCAAGCCGCAGCTCACGATGGGGAAGATGAACCACCAGGCGTTCACCTGGTCGCGCAACTGGCTGGTACGCGAGCCTGGCGCCAATCCCACACCCGTTGAAACTACACCCAGCAGTACGTACAGGGCAGCCATTGCGTATCCTAGCTGCGCATTGAAAATTCCATTCATGACTTGCATTTTGCCAACAACGAGGCGATGCACAATCACACATTGTCACGACGCGCAAAAAAAAACCGCCAGGTTTCCCCGGCGGTTCCTGTGCGTCGCTGCGCGGCTTATTCTGCCACGTCGGCACCCACGTTAATGGCAGCATAGGCGCGCTGGACTGCTTTCGCTTCGGCGCTGTTGGCGCCGTATAGTTCCTGCGCTGCTGCCAGCACTTTCAAACGAGCGTCTGCGTAATTGGTCGACGACGTGAACTTGGTGGTGTTCGCGCGGAACCAGATACGGTAAGCCTTGTCGATGCCGATGCCGGTCATGGCCTTCGGCTGCTGGGTCAAGTATTGCGAGTAAGTGTCGCTGCCCACGGTGGCGCTGGAGCCCATGGCCAGGAAGTAGAACATGCGGTTGTTCGGGCCGCTGCTGTAGTGCACATCCAGGCGCTTGATGGTGGACTTCCACGCATCTGGCGAACGGCCATCCTTGCTTGGCTTGTACATCCAGCGCAGCGGCTGGCCGCTCTTGGAAATTTCCTTGCCCATCACCCAGTCATTGCCCGATGGGACAGGCAGCGAGGTGCCGGTGCCACCAGCACGCGCGTATGCCTCCACCGCTTCGCCCGAAATGTCGGAGGACGACTCATTCAGGCCGCCGGATTCGCCGCGGTAGGTCAGGTTCGAAGTAGCGGCAGTGATGCCGTGGCCCATTTCGTGGCCGATCACGTCGATCGAACCCAGGTTATTGAAGGAGGTGCCGCCATCGCCGATGAACATGCACTTGCAGCTATCGGAATAATAAGCGTTGTCGTAAGCGGTGTTGACGTGCACTGCAATGTAGGTCGCGGTGTTGTTACCGTCGAGCGAAGACCAGTTCAGCACATTCTTGTGCATGTCGTAGGTATTCATCAGGCCCCACAGCGCATTGACCGCGGCGGTCTGGCCGTTGGCATTGGTGGTGCTGCCGCCCGCGATGTACTGCTTGCCATCACCCCATACATTGGTGGCGTTGCTGTACACTGCGCCGGCGCTGGTGCCGTGGTCGGCGTTAGTGATCGCCATCGCGCCGAAGGTACCGCCGGTGCCACGGCTGCCGTCGATCATCTTGTACACGCCACCGGTCAGGGTGGTATTGATAGGCACGTCGCCGTTGTACTGGCTATGGCCAGTGCCCACCACATTCTGCATCGCACTCCACTGCTCGAGGATGCGGCCATCGCGTGCGCTGACCATGGTGTCATAGAACGCGCCATGGCGGCGGGTTTTGACCAGGTAGGCCAGTTCATAGCCGGCAACGACATCCTGCACGTCCACCGCATTCAGCTCTGCTTCCGGCTTGCTCTCGGCGCCGGCAGCGCGCACAGTCTTCATCATCGGGAAGATCACCAGCTCGGCGGACGGTGGGGCCATTTCGGCGCCGACGCCCTGCACGCTGCGGCTGACCTTGGCGATAGCGGCCTTGCTGCTGATGGCAGGCTTGACGTCGAAGCGCTTGCCCAACAGGCCCTGGCGGCGTTCGCCAACCGACTCGCTGACAATATTGCCGCCCTGGTCGGTGACCACCACAGATTCGGATTCAAAAATGCGCACGCCCTTGTAGGTGTGGTGCAGGCGGCTGATCGCCCTGCCCTGTTCGCCGGGGTGCTGGCTGGCGATGGCGTAGCCATGGTCGGCATCCAGGCCATATTTGCCCCGCTCACCGTTCAGGGTGGAGACCAGGCGTGCTTTTTCCTGCGCGGAGAAGGCGACAGGGCTGGCCATCAAACTTGGGGCGGCGCTGGCATGTGCAGCAACCATGGCGATCGCGGCTGCGATCAGGCTTTTGCGAAATTCCATTTTTGTCTCCAGTTTTCCCGATGAGGTAGGGTGTTAAGGGAATCTAACACTATCGAGGACCGGAGGCTGAGTCAAAATTTCTACAAACTGAGACATTTATTTGTTGCTTGTCTCGGATGCAACATTCGAAAGCAAAAAGGCCCGCTAGCTTATGCTTAGCGGGCCTCTTCTAATAAGAGCCTGACGATAACCTACTTTCACACTGGTTGCAGCACTATCATCGGCGCAGAGTCGTTTCACGGTCCTGTTCGGGATGGGAAGGGGTGGGACCGACTTGCTATGGTCATCAGGCA
>Ga0209436_100186_pt1 | contig 28944 bp, 36 predicted proteins | sample AraplaF_Cvi_mTSA_FD_184263 | JGI IMG/M metagenome (GOLD analysis project Ga0209436, IMG submission 184263) | Arabidopsis root microbial communities from the University of North Carolina, USA - plate scrape MF_Cvi_mTSA (SPAdes) (version 2) | ecosystem: Host-associated > Plants > Roots > Endosphere...
GACCCCTTGGCTCGGAATGCCAACCTTGCCGATGATCAGCACGCGACCGCTGTTGCCCGCTCTGCCGGGGAGGGGAAGGAGAAGTGGATCGTGATGATCGGGGTTTGCACGCATCTCGGCTGCGTACCTCTAGGGCAGGCGGGTGATTTCGGAGGCTGGTTCTGCCCGTGCCACGGATCGCACTATGATACTGCCGGTCGCGTCCGCAAGGGGCCCGCACCGGAGAACCTCGCGATCCCCCGCTTCGAGTTCATCTCCGAATCTGTTGTCCGGATCGGATAAGCCGCGCAAGGGCAACAATCGCGACCATCACGTTTGCCGAGTCGCAGATCCGGTTATTTCCGCGGGACGCCGCGACGGTTCTGTTGCCCCAAATCGCTGCACATCAGGGACAGGCTCGGGAAGGTCACTCAGGCGGCTAATACGTGATCGAACCACCAAGGGCAACGCCATTTTCACGACGGCTGGTTGGCTGCCCTTTGCGACTGGCCTCATGTCGGTATTCCTTCCTTATTCACTCGACTTTTTGTTGTGGCAGCCCTTGCCGTCGTTATCGGCATGGTTGCGCCTTCGTTCTGGACTCTGACTATCTTTGTTCCATCTAATTTTAGGGGTTTCTCATTGATCGACGTTGAAAAAGCAAGCGTGGCTTAGGACTGCGAGGTCAACGGCTCGACAAGTCGGCTCTCACCGTGACAGGCAGCAGATGTCCGTCCTTGTCGATTTCCGGGGAGCCCATCCGAGCCTCCGTTCACCACCGATGACGAGCGATATGGCAGATGGACGGCGTACACCGACAATGAGATCTCGCGACGACGGCCAACACTTATTTAGCCATATCCGACCACCCGTCCAGCAGGCTGAAATCACAAATCTCTCATGTACCGAGGATATGAGTGTTGCACGTCAACACATGGGGTACCGATGCGAGAAACGAAGCTTCGCGAGACCGAAACCATCTCCGAAACGATCAAGGAACTGGCAGTCCTGAGTATGAAGCCAAAGGCCCTGATTGAGGCCGTCAAGGCCAGGCACCCAAGTGCTTCGAAAAAGGACATTGCCCGAGCTGCGTTTCTCACCATCATTCTGTCTGCGGAGTATGCCTCAAAGGAAACCCAAGCCCTCCACGATCTTGCGAGCGAGACCTCGGATGGAGAAAGCTTTGGATGAGCGGGCGTCACCGGAAGCAAGAGAGCAACTTCCCTGGCTGGTGACTTGACTTGCGTGATCGGCAACATACCCATTGACCGAAGGGCGCAACCTCGCATCAGGCGATGGTGAAATATCCCTTTTGGACGGCGGTTGTCGCATCCATGCTCGCGCCGCGTTCCTCTCCGATGAACCCGCGGACCGCTTTGAGGTCGCGGGCGTTCAGATGGAGCTCATACGTGGTCTCCGGGGCTTTCTTCCGGTGCTGGCAGGAACGAGATGTTCTCACCGTCGCCGAGTAGAACCCCGGAGGTATACCCAGTCCGTCGATGTGAACGTCATTCTCCGCTATGAGACCTATGATCCTACCTCGGCTCGGCATTATTTTAGACTCCTGGCGGTTCCTTCAGAACGGAGCGATGCTGCCTTATTCTACGGTGCACCAGTCGCGGATATGCGAGATTGCGAACCGCATCTGAAGCCCGCGGTATTCTACGACCAACTTGTCCGCATCCCGACGCATGAACTTGGCGACGTAGTTGCGAACCGCACCTGCTTCGTCGACCACTTCAAACACGTATGTCATCGCCTGAACCCCTAATGATTGAGGGGTTATATTCCATTCTGCTTGAGTGAGACTTACGCCTACTGGATTTCGCCGCCCATTTGGGCAGTTCGCTCCGACGACCGCCGTTGCCCCGGGTCTCACCACCTTCTCGAGCTCTTGCCGGTTGACTCTCAATGGCGTTTCGGCGGACGTCTGATCCACGCGGCTGTTCAGAGTAGCCCCAATTGATTAGCTACTGTTCATAAAATCTTATTGATTTCGAGACGTGCAATTGCAATCATATACTTGAAATTGCGCACCAGAAAAGCACACGTTAAAGATGAGATCGTGCTGGTTTTTATTGCCGCGCAATTCCTCCATTTTCATTCGCGCGCATGGCTTGAACCTCCGTACAGCTGCGGAGGTTCAAGCGCATTGAGGGGCGGTGAATAGCAGTATCTTCGGGCCGTGGCCCAGCATTAGAGAACTCTCGATTTCACAACTTGTGAGTCCGGCCAGAGTCCGCATAGGGTTCGTTGTTCAGAGGGGGCGGTGGCAATGTGGAAGACGGATTGGCCAAAATCGGCGGTGACCTCAGAAACGATTGTCGTGCTTCGCCGGATCTTGCGAGACTGGTGCGACGAGCGCGGTCATCGCGCCGATAGTCAGGAAGGTGGTCGAACTGCCAAATCGCTGATCGGCTGGTATGAGTTTGGCGTGACCGACGAAGACGAGCTGGCGAGGCTGATCCGCGACGACATCATTATTGCTGAAGCCTAAATCGTGGCTGCGATGCGGAGCACTGTTCAGGACCTTGTGATGGGAGTACTTGGCTGGACCGCATGGCATCAAGCCAGCAGGGACGGGAAGTTCCACTGGCGACGCTGGCGCAAAGGTGACTGGGAAATCCGCGAAATGACATCGGACGAGCAGGACGACGCCCTACGCGGCATCCAGCTGACGATCCGTTGTCCACCATACGCTCATATAGACCCGAGACAAGGATCAGCGCGAGCGACTAAAGTCCCTCATCGGGAATTGAAGCCACTGGGCGATAAAAGAAAAGGCCCCAGATCCGAAACGGGTAGAATCCAGGGCCTTCCATCTGAGCGTTCGACTTCACAGACGGCGCCATCTACGGCTGGACCGTCGCCGGTTTTCAAGCTCTAACACGTCAGAATTTTGCCGCTGCGCGCCCCGGGCCCTCGATCCGAGTCCGATCTCGGATCTTTGGGGGGTCATTGCCAGCGCTTCGCGGCTACATCGATGCCGCCCAGTCAGGATATCCTCCTATTCCTCGCCTTGAGTAGAATCAAACCCGCGGCCAGTCTTGTCGAGAGGCATGCGAACTCCGTCCTTACCACTCTCAACACGAGGCGGCGGGCGCACCCGGGGATAAGCTCCCCAACGTGCTTGCCGCCAGCGCTGGCCGGATACCGCGCATTGAGAACGACGGGTTTGTCTTCGACCCCGTCCAGCAGGGCCCGATCATAGGGGGGCCTTCCACTTCTAAGGGGCGCGAGCGTCTTGAGCTGTTCGGCGATCATCACAACTGACGGTCGTCGTGTTCACCTTGCGACAGCCGGATGTCCTGCAGGAATCGGAAGAGCGACCCCGCCAGGAAGCAGAGTGCCGCAACGAATAGCACGGCGGCGCCCGGTTCGTGACGATATCCCAAAAAGGCTACGACGAAGCCGAAGAGGAGCAGAAGCGTCACGCCGATTCCGGCTAGCAACGCCAGGTACAATGCGCTGTTCAAGAGGCGTTCACGCCGCCTCAGTTCCCCGATTCCCTTCTTCAGCGGGGCTCGGGCGACGTCACCCTCGTCGATCTCGCGGAGGTTTCTGATCCGCTCGGTTACGCCGGAAATCCGATTGACCAGGACCGCCACCATCGCCGCGACGCCATTCAGCATGAACGCCGGCGCGACCGCGTGATTGATCATCGTTGAAAGCTGATCGGCTTCGACTGACATACGGGCACCTTCGATCGGTACGGCACGAATGGACGACCGCGGCGCCGTGGAGGCGCTACGGAATGACATTGACTGCACGCGCAGCCACGAGCACGAGTGTCAGCAGTGAAATGGCACTTTCGAGCATCATCAGCCCCTTCGCACGCCGGGTGAGTGGCAGCACGTCGGTAGGACTGAAAGCGGTCGCCGTATTGAACGCCAACGACAGGTAATCGACGTAGAGCGGCCGCCAGTCTGGCGGCGCTAGTTCGGGAGCCGACGCCTGGGGAAACAGCCAGTCGGGTCTTCCCGCCATCCCACGCGCGATGCGCGACGGGCCACCCGCGTCGATCTGCCAGTAGAGTAGCGAGAAGGTGAGAACGTTGGTGACCCAAATGGTAAATGACGACGTCAAGAGCGACACTGAGCGCGTCTCGGGAGGGTGCACGGTGATGATCCCGACCATATCTCCGAGTTCCGCCGCCGTATTCCCCGCGTAGACGCTGGCAAGCAGCATGACGGCGACGTGCTCGATCCGTAGCCACACAGCGTTGCCGGTCGATAGCGTTACTTGGACCATTGGAACGATAGCTGCTACCAGAACCACGTACGATATCCATCGCGGCATGGCATAGACGTGATGCGGCAGCACCTCCAAGAAGGCGAATACCGCAAGGATCGCCACCACCGGAGGCCAGCGTGGTTCGTCACGGCCTGCTTGGATGACATCGCTCATCGCTGCGCCGTCTGCGGACCTTGGGACATGCTGTCGTCACCCATGATGAAGAGGATGTTGGGTTTCCGGGTCTCCTGCGCGTGCATCGTAGCGGTACTCGCCAGCAGGCTGCCGGCGACGGCAGCCGCCTCTGTGAAGATTTTTGCAGTTCGTCTCATTTCTGATGCCTCCCTCAAGGGCCTCCGCGTAGATGGCCACGTTGGTTGAAAGACGTGTCAAGGCAAAAAGAGAGACAATTCGGAGAGCTCCAAGTTGTGACCCAGCAAAATGGACAGAACATGGCGCTTGGTGGCGCGCATATTTGCCTCTCGACTTGCCGAACGAGGGCATCTCCACTCTTCCATATGTATTCTACACTGTACTAGCGGGCGCAGATATTGCCCTTTAGGGAATCAGCATGGAAGCAATTCTCCTAGCGCGGCTCCTCACGACGCATTAACTGCGGTACTGAGATTGGAGTGTGCACTTCAGGATGCTGCCCAGATTTCGATGCGAACAAAAAACCGAAGCCAACCACGAATCTACCGCCTTGAGATCCCATCAGGGGTGGATAGCGGCCTGCACCGTGGCAGAGTGACTTGTGCTACTCGGCTAGGACGCGAAACTTGGCGTGGCAGGAGGTGCAAATTTGCAGCATCAGATGGAAAGCGTGCTCGGCGGGCATGGTCTTCGGGTCGGGCACGTCCGGGTTTCTCTTGGCGAGCGGCCCGCCCATCTTCGCATCACTGCCCTGCATTCGCATGTCGAGAGCGAGAACATCCGGGTTGCGATCGGCCGCGACTGAGAGCGCCGCGGCATAAGTTCCGAGATCGGCAGCCAGTTTGTCGAACTTCGGTCGCTCCGCTTCGATGCCGGCGCTGGCCTTGGAACCTTCGGCGGTGACGGAGCCTTCGAACAGGACCGACAGCTTTTCGCCGGAATGTGCCCTGATGGTTTCGGTGGCGGCTTTGAAAGCCTTCGCATCGTAGGGCAGTGTCCCCTTGAACATGGCATCGATGTTCTTGGCGGCAGCGGCCATCGCCTTCATGTCCTGCTGCCTTTGGCGAACGACGTCGATTTCCGCTCTCTGGGCCGTCGTGGTCGAAAAGCCCGCTGCCACGATCGCAGCGACAATAAGGCCGCACCATTTTACAACCTTCGGACACATTCGGATGCAATCCTCTCATTGAGAGCCGCGCTCTTGTCGGCGTTTGATCAAGGTCAAGGCGAGATTGCCAGGATCGCGCACTGTGGTCGTCAATACAGCACGAGGTGTCGGACGAAAACATGATCGCCGTCAGCCAGACCGTCCGGAAATGCACAACAGAATTGCTGGCCATCTTGGTCGCTCTTCTGTTTCTGGCCGTGCCGAAGGCTGAGGCGACCCCCATCGAATGCGGGCCACACATTGCGGGCAGTGAACATGTCGTTTCCCCGCAGGTGAAAGCCGATCTCCACGCCGAGAAAGAAACAGACGACCAGAAAGCGTGCTGCAAGCGCATCTGCAGCCTGTGCCATGCGTTGTTCCCGGCTCCGATCTTCGGCGAAGTCACCCTGAAGTCCGGCGGTCGCCGGGACCTCACACCCCACCCCCCCCATCAACGGCATCATTTCGCGACCCGCCATCGGCCCTCCTCGATCCGCCGGATGAGCCGGACCAGCCGTCGTTTGACGGCGGTCTTCCACGATCGCACCCGCGTGGTGTGATTTTCGCCGGCATCGACCGGCACGGAACGAGAGGTCAATGGATATGAAACGCCGTGAATTCCTGGGCGGGCTGATGTCGGGCGTCGTGGTCGCCGCATCGGGCGCCGCCCTACATCCAAACACAAGCTGGGCTGAGGCCAGCATAGCAACATCAAGCGCGGGCACCCGCAACCTTGCGATCACGAAGCGCGTGATCGAGGTGAACGGCAAAGCCGCCGACGTGCTTCGGCTCCTTCAACCGGATGGCGCTGTCGGGCTGACGCTCGACGCGGAGCTTGCGTTCGACGTCACCCTTTCAAATCAAGGCGGCGAAGCGACGCTCATCCACTGGCACGGACTTGCGCCGCCATGGAATATGGACGGAGTCCCGGACAATCCCGCAGCGCTTCTGAAAGCGAAGGAAACCCGGCGCTACACGTTTCCGGTCGGCTCCGGCGGCACGCACTGGATGCATGCGCATACGCTCCAGGAGCAGAACCTGCTTGCCGCGCCCCTGATCGTGCGGACGGCCGACGACAGGCAGCGCGACGAGCAGGAAGTGGTCATCCTGCTCCACGACTTCTCCTTCACGCCTGCCGAAGAACTGCACGCCAAGCTGAAGGGATCATCGGGCGGTCACGGGATGGACCACAGTGCGATGGTGCAGGGCATGGCGTCCAGCATGCAGGGCCACATGTCCGGCATGGCGATGCCAGGCATGGCCGCCATGGATCTGAACGACATCGAGTACGATGCCTATCTCGCCAACGACCGGACGCTCGACGACCCTGAAGTCTTCACCGTCGAGAGCGGCGGACGCGTCCGCCTGCGCATCATCAATGGCGCGACGGCCACCGCCTTCACGATCGACACGGGCACGCTCACCGGACAGTTGATCGCCGTCGACGGACAGCCGGTGCAGCCGGTTCTAGGGACACGCTTCCCGATCTCCATGGGACAGCGGCTCGATATCCGGCTTGAACTTCCGAAGTCCGCCAAAGCCCATCCAATCCTGGCGCTGCGCGAGCGCACTGAGCATCGCGCAGGGGTCATCCTTGCGCCTACGGGCGCCACGATCGCCAGGATCGCAGCGCGTGGAGAGGATTCCGGTCCAATCCTCGGGCTCGACCTCGAAACGCGGCTCGCAGCAGCCGCGCCGCTTGCCGTCCGTGCCGCCGACCGTCGGTTTGAATTGACGCTTATGGGCAGCATGAGCGGCTACGACTGGCGGATCGAGGGCGGCGACAACCTTGGCGTTCGCCAAGGTGAAAGGATCGAGATCGTCATGCGCAACATGTCGATGATGTCCCATCCGATGCATTTGCACGGGCACCACTTCCAGGTGGTCGACATCAACGGAAAGGCAATCGGCGGCGCCGTGAGGGATACCGTTGTTGTGCCACCGATGGGGAGCGTGAGCGTAGTGTTCGACGCAAACAATCCGGGCCGTTGGCCACTCCACTGCCATCACCTCTATCACATGGCATCGGGAATGATGTCCTTCGTCGCTTACGCATAAACAAGAGACGTCCGGCCCGCTTATTGGGTGGCTGGACGCTAGCTTTGTTGGAGGCGGGTACCGTTACGGAGAAATCACATGGACGAACATAAGCATCACCACGTACATGAAGGTCACGACCATCACCACCACGCCAATCAGAACGCGAGGACTGCCGAAGCCCCAGGCACGCTGGGCTCACAGCAGGATGGCGTGATCTACACCTGCCCCATGCATCCCCAGGTGCGCCAGATTGGCCCCGGCAACTGCCCGATTTGTGGCATGACACTCGAGCCCGAGGTCGTCACGGCCGACATGGGTCCAAGCCCGGAGCTTGTCGACATGCGGCGACGGTTCTGGATCGGCCTGGTTCTGACATTGCCCGTGCTGGCGCTCGAGATGGGTGGTCATCTCACCAATCTGCACATGCTGCTCGGCGCACAGACGTCGAACTGGATCCAACTCATCCTGGCGACCCCGGTCGTCCTTTGGGCAGGCGCTCCCTTCTTCCAGCGGGCCTGGCAATCACTCGTCACCCGGCACCTCAACATGTTTACGCTGATCGCCATGGGAACGGGCGTCGCCTGGGTCTACAGCGTCGTCGCAACCGTTGCCCCAGGCCTGTTTCCGGAAACATTCCGATCCAGCGAAGGAGCGGTCGCGATCTACTTCGAGGCGGCCGCCGTCATCACCGTGCTGGTGCTGCTCGGGCAGGTTCTTGAGCTGCAGGCGCGCGAGCAGACGGGCGGGGCGATCAGGGCGCTTCTCGATCTCGCGCCGAAGACGGCCCGCCGCATCCGCCCCGATGGCACCGACGAGGATGTGGAGCTCGAGACCGTCGTCGTTGGCGACAAGCTGCGCGTTCGCCCTGGCGAGAAGGTTCCGGTCGACGGTACTCTCCTCGAAGGACGCAGTTCGATCGATGAATCCATGATCACCGGGGAGTCGATGCCCGTCACCAAAGAGGTCGGGGCAAAACTGATCGGCGGCACTATGAACCGGACGGGCGGCTTCATCATGGAGGCGGGCAAGGTCGGCCGCGACACCATGCTGTCCCGGATCGTCCACATGGTCGCCGAGGCGCAGCGCTCCCGCGCCCCGATCCAGCGGCTCGCCGACGAGGTCTCCGGCTGGTTCGTTCCGGTCGTCATCGTGATTGCCGTCATTGCCTTCGCGACGTGGATGATGATCGGACCGGAGCCGCGGTTCGCGCACGGACTGGTCGCCGCAGTGGCCGTGCTCATCATCGCCTGCCCCTGCGCGCTCGGTCTCGCCACGCCGATGTCGATCATGGTCGGTGTCGGCAAGGGCGCGAGTGTCGGCGTGCTGATCAAGAACGCCGAAGCCCTCGAACGCTTCGAGAAGGTCGACACGCTGGTGGTCGACAAGACGGGAACGCTCACCGAGGGCAAGCCGAAGGTCACCGAAATCGTCGCCGTGAGCGGCGTATCTGAAGCCGACTTGCTGCGACTGGCCGCCACCTTGGAACGGCCGAGCGAACATCCGCTCGCAAGCGCCATCGTCGATGCCGCCAACGAGCGCGGCCTGGACCTCGGGTCTGCCGAAGACTTCGACAGTCCGGTCGGCAAGGGCGTGATGGGTATCGTCGACGGTCGCAGGCTGATCATCGGCAGCCACCGGATCATGTCGGAGGAGAAGGTGGACGTCTCTGCTCTCTCGCAAAAGGCGGAAGAACTGCGTGGCGAGGGAGCAACCGTGATCTTCGCGGCGATCAACGGCCGCCTGGGCGGTCTGTTTGCGATTTCCGATCCAATCAAGGCCACGACACCGGCTGCGGTGGAAGCGCTAATCAAGGACGGCGTCCGCGTGGTCATGCTCACCGGTGACAACAGCACCACCGCCAGCGCCGTCGCTCGCAAGCTGGGGATCACGGAGGTCGAGGCGGAAGTCTTGCCCGAGCACAAGAGTGAGATCGTCGCCCGACTGCGTAAGGAAGGCCGGATCGTCGCCATGGCGGGTGACGGCGTCAACGACGCCCCAGCCCTTGCCGCCGCCGACGTCGGCGTCGCCATGGGAACCGGGACCGATGTCGCGATCGAAAGTGCGGGCGTCACGCTGCTGAAGGGCGATCTGCAAGGCATCGTGCGTGCACGGCGCCTCAGCCATGCGACCATGGCGAACATCCGGCAGAACCTGTTCTTCGCCTTCATCTACAACGCTGCAGGCGTACCTGTAGCTGCGGGAGTGCTCTACCCGGCTTTCGGGCTGCTGCTGTCGCCGATCATCGCGGCGGCCGCCATGGCGCTTTCGTCCGTCAGCGTGATTGGCAATGCCCTGAGATTGAGGAGCGCACGGATATGATGTGGGATCGCAGATGGACTTTCTTCGCCGCTTCGCTCGCGGTGATTACCGCGTTCTTCGTTCTTCGCGAGCACTGGCAGCACGTGTTGGGTCTCACGCCCTATCTGTTGCTGCTTGCGTGCCCGTTGATGCATCTCTTCCGTGGGCATGAGCACGGCGGGCATCGCCATGACCGTGGAAGCCACCCGACGGAGCCGGAGGACATCACATGAGCTACGTTCGCTCGGCAGAATCCGTCACCGATGTTGCAGCTTCCCCCGAGACGCTTTTCGACTTCCTCGATGACCAGGCCGCCCTCGGTTCACACATGGGAAAGCCGTCGATGATGATGCTCGGCGGACGGATGTCATACTCGCTCGACGATTCTGCCGGACGCGCTGTCGGATCCCGCATCTCGATGCGAGGCAGCGTGCTCGGACTGGAGCTCACCGTGGACGAGGTGATTGTCGAACACCGGCCTCCGGTCAGCAAGGTCTGGGAGACGCTGGGACGGCCGGACCTCCTTGTCATCGGAGCCTACAGGATGGGATTCGAGATCCATGGATCCGGTGGTGGCTCCCGGCTACGGGTATTCATCAACTACGACGATCCGGCAACGGTGGCGGGCAGAATTATCGGCCCGCTCCTCGGGCGCATTTATGCACGCTGGTGCGTCACGCGGATGGCCCGGGACGCCGCCAGCAGGTTCCGGCAGTGACCAACGGGAGGATGCCTCTCTCGGTATCCTCCCGACAAAGCTAGCGAGGCCTCACTTGGCGTGTTCCTTGACCCAGGCGCTCATCTCCTCGATTTCCTTCTTCTGAGCGTCGATGATCTTCTGGGCCATGGACTTGGCCTGCTCGTCATCACCGTATTTCAGCTCGACCTCGGACATGCTGATCGCGCCCATGTGATGGCCGATCATGCCGCAGACGAACGCGACATCAGGATCCTTCGCCATCATTCCCTGCATCATGGCCGGGTGCATTTTCTGCATGGACTCCATCATTGCTTTCTGATGGTCGGCCATTTCGCCGGTCTGCATGCCGCCTGGCATCTTCATGTCGCCACTCATCGAAGATGCCGATTTGCATGCGTCCGGCATCGCCATCTGAGCCGACGCCGTTTCGGTCGCTGCGAGAAGGATGGCTGGTATGGCCGTCCCGGCGACTATGAGCTTAAGCAAGCTGTTCATTGTACTCTCCATGTTCGGAAGGACGTGTGTTTCAGATCGGGAGAGTGCTGGTCTTGGGCGGAGGATGAAGCACCCGGACGAGCAGGAAAGCCTTCGCCTGCACTGCAAGCGGGCTGCGAAGATGCGGGGGGTGGATCTTCGCCGCACGCACGCAATCCACCAGAACCGCACAGCACTGAGATTTTGTGCAGCAGCCCGGCGGCGAGGCGATGTCGGAAGCGTGATGGTCAGGCTCCGTGACGGAGGGGCAATGGCGATCGACCTGAACGATGGCGCCCAGTGTGCCGTGCAGACTGAGAATCCCAAGGCAGAGTACACCGATTAAGATGACCTGGAGTGAAACTCGGAAGGCAGGCATGGGGCGCGTTCCCTTCGAGCCTACAATCCGTCTGCCGATCAAAAGTTCCGCGCCGGAACGGGCGGTTTGCGGATCGACTGGTTGGCGATGTCCCGCGACGTACACCCGTGATGGAACCTACGAGCGGCCGCACGGTTTCGAGGACGTTCGGAACAAATGAGCGGAGGATCACCATGGTGAATCAACACAGGCCGCCGATGCAGCATCATGACGGGGCGACGCACAACTACATCATGTTCACGGTCAACATGGTTCTCAGCCTGATCGTGATGTACTTCGTGATGTTCTCGATGATCGACGGCTGGGCGGACTTCCGGAACAATCTCAACATGGCGCTGACGATGGTAGCTCCGATGGGCATCATCATGCTGGCGACGATGGGTGGAATGTACGGGCGCACCGGGCTGAACGTCGCCTTGTACATTGGGCTTGCCGTACTCTTCGTGGCCGCGCTTGCGGGGACGCGCAAGCAATCAGAGCAACGAGTTCGCTTGAACAGCTGGGGCACGTTTTGCAAGACGGCATCGCTGCAAACTCGTCGTCAACACCCAAAAGTAAAACGGCAAGTGGGAGCACACTTGCCTCGTTCGTCACACTCCCTGTAAGGATCGTAACCGCTCCAAGGCGGATCGCTTCCGGGCCCCAATAGGACGGGCCGACGATGACCCAAGTACGGAATGCATGCAGTTGGCATTGTATTGCGGTACGAAGTCGTCAGCGTCGATCGCCAGCCAAGAGTCCGCCTTCTCCCGTTCGCCGAGATAGTCTTTGAGGACCGGCTCGTCGTCCAAACCTTCCTTCCTCCCTGAAAACGCGGGCGCAATCCCTCGGAGTTGGCTGGAATCCAAGCCGGACAGTTCCCGCCAAGCGTGTTCGAACTTCGAGCTTGCAGACTGCCAAGGGGGCATGGCCTTCGTCGCAGTTACACGCGCCAAAACCGGGCCGCCTGCCCTTTCAACTGTTACGATTACGCTCCGGTGCCTGTCGTTTTCTGCGATGCCGTCCGCAACCGATCTCCCGCGCGCCACCGCCTGGCTGTCGCTAGCATGAAACGCTCCGGTGTGGTCGCGATTGACCGTCCCAAGAAGATGAATGTGAAAAAGGTATCGGCGCATCTTCGTACTCGAACATGGTTATCGCTTTCTACGTCTTAGCAGTTTCTAAAGTACTTTGCGCGTGACAGTTGCGTGACGCGCCCATCGCCGCCTGGTTGCTTTGTCGGGGCGACCATTCAACATCCGTCGTCTTGAATAACGGCCGCTGGTGCTGTCTGATGCGGCGCCCCTCAGGGGCGACAGTCAGTGTCGATCGAGGAACGTATCGCCCACACCATGTACGTCCCCGCGGAGCCTCGGAACACCCGTCCAACATCCCGACAAGGATGTCGTTCCCGACGATAAATTATGCGATCCCAGACCCACAAACCGGAAACAAACCCGGCATATGATCCTCGCGCTGTCTGTCTGACTCCGTGTTGTGCAATCCTGCCGCAACAGGTTCATCCGGTGGACCTCGTTCGCCGGCGACGATCATCCGAAACCATTCTTCGGATCGCCGTGATGTTTCCCACAGCCCATTCAAAGGTACTCCTCCCTCACGAAATCAACCAAATCGAACAGATCTTTGTGGATGTCCTGCGCGGGCTCGGCCTGTCGCGGAATAGTGAGGCCGCAGAGGCAATCGCAATACGCATTCTCAATTGCTACCAAGGGGGCGTTCGGGAGAGCGGCGTTCTGAAACACATGATCGGCTACTATAAATTGGCGGCGCTGGAAGAGAACGCGGACTCGCTTCCGCACGGCAACCACGAGGTTTCGATCCAGGAGATTACCGGCCAGCTACTCAGCCCCGACGAACTTTATACGCTCCAACGGACGTTCGATCGGGTGTGCGTCTGGTGTAGTATCCCGCGCTATGGCAAACGCACCGAAAGCCTGGCCCGGCATATTGCCGATCAATTCCGTAGTGGGGTGAGCGACGAGGCTGCGCTGTTCGATAGCGCGATGTGGCGGGAGCAAACGTCCCGCAGCTCTATCTATCAGTCTGCGGGAACAATGCTCGAATGGACGGGTTGGAACTCAAGAAGGAGTTCTGGCGATGATCCTAATCCCACCTGAATTTGACGTCCGCGGTGGCGAGGGTTCCGATGCCTCGGGGCTAATCGCCTCGCTAAAGTATGCGCTGGCCGCCGAAGCTCCATTTGATACCCAAGGCCTTTGCTTCAGAGCACTAGGGAACAGCGTCGTGATCGAGGGCCAAGTAAGTGCCCCCGGCGCGGACGAGTTTATCCGCAGGGTCGCTGAGGATATAGCGGGCGCCAAACGGGTTGTCGTACGTGTCGGGTGTCCCGTCGGACCATTTCCGAAAGGTCCACTGGGCTAAGGTCCGGACCCACGCGACCGAAGTCTGACCATCGGAACGAAAATTGCGCAACGGGGTTGGTAGTAGTCCCGCCTTGATGAGTGGGTAACAACATCCGAACCGGAGAAGAACATGAAAAAGCTTATGAGCTCCGCCCTTGCAGGGCTGTTTGTGCTCGGCACTTCTAGCCTCGCCCTAGCTCAGACGGTCATTGTTACTCCAGAGCAGGAAACGGTCGTTCGCGAATATGTTAAGAAGAAGCCGCTTGCCTCCATCAAACTTCCTGGAGTGGAGCTCAACGTCGGCTCGGCACTCCCCGAAACGGTAGAACTGCACACGATCGATGCACCGGATATCAAGTACCGCTATGTGGTGGTAGACAACCGCACGGTCCTGGTTGACCCGGGCACCCGCAAAATCGTTCGTGTTATCGACTAACGCTCGGACCGCTGCCCCTTCCCCTGTATGCGAAGGGGCAGCCTTCATGCTCCGAGTTTGGTTGTCCACCCGCACTCACTCCCCAAAAAGCTAATTATGCTGGATAAAAAAACGGTCCCGCGGAAGCAGGACCGGTGAGGTGAATCATATGCGAGCATCCGCTCGGTAGGCCCCACAGTTAGCGGGGACACTAAGGGCTGGTGGGGCCTAGAGGCATCTCGATTGGGTCGACGATCGAGAGTATTTTCAAAGCTAGGGCGGCGGAAAAGGTTCCGCCATGGGACTTCAGTCTCAAACGGCCAGCGCAAAGGTCTTAGGTTCGTTGTCGCCCTCTACCCTCGCGTTAGTTTTCTTCTGAGCCCAAGCAGCACAGCGCCTAACTGCCTTGGGCGGGCAACGGCGCCGGAGCGCCTCCTTGCAGTCCGCAGGAACAAGCTTTGCTGTCGTTGCCCGATTGGAGGATTGAGGATCTGCGAATGTACGAACCACACACGTACGCAACGCCACAGAGGAAGTTAACGACCGGTCTACCCGTCGGCATGGTGCTTCTGTCAATGGTTGCGACCACTGCTTCCCTGCTGGTCGGAGGCGAACCAGAGTTGATCCCGGAAATCGGTAGAGCAGCATGAGCGAAGCTGCCCGGTACCGTACATTCCAGTCGATACATTATGCGATCTTTTGAGCACAAATCGTGAGCAAAATAGGAAGGGGTCGGGTCATGGCGAACTGTCAGAGCTGGAGGCCATCGACGTTCTGCTATCGAAGAACTGACGCTGCGCGAGAACAGCCGTATCAAGAAGGGCATTGCGGATGGGCAGGCTCGCAACCATCAAAACCCTGGCGGGCTTATCAGCCTGTCGTCGCGGGCAGCGGTAACCTCTTCCCCAGTTCGTCAACGGTCGCTACGAACGCGGCGCTGTGATCCTCACCTCCAACCGCGGCTTCGCAGAGTGGGGCGACGTCTTTTGGCGATCGCGTCGTCGCCACCGCGCTGCTTGACAGAATCCTTTACAACGCCGTCGCATTCAGATCGAAGGATCAAGCTATCGCCTGCGACAACATGCGGAACTGATGCCAGAGCACGTGCGTTCCAAACCCCTCATCACTCCACCCGCTTTCTTGCCACCACCAAGATCGCGGGGACGGCCACCGAAAAATGGTCACGCATTCCTGCTACCCACGTCGGCATAACTGGGGAATTTTACTTCGGCACTTTGAGGAAATTTCCAGCGGCATGACATCCTTGTGTTGCGCCTCCCGGGATCTACGAGCCTGCTGAGCGTAGCGCCGCAAGTCCAGCCGGTCCGAGAACATCTTCACTGCGTGTGGAGCGGCGAAAGTTGTCGAAGTAGAGCGTCCATTCGCCCTGAGATGCCGAGCGGTAGGGGCCGAACTTGAAATACTGCCGAGAGCCCAGCCCATGTTCGTCATGCCCGATATGGCCTCGGACCGTCACGATCCAGCGGTCGTTGGCGAAGAGTTCGATATGCCCTGTGCCATCCGGTCCCGGCTGGGTCATCACTGCAAAGTCAATCCAGCCACTATGCGGCGTCGGCAGCTCATTACCCCTGTGGATGACGGTGATGCGATCCGTGTGGGCCGTGAACAGGCGCCCGTCCTGTGGCTTCCAGCCAGGGTCGGTGGCAACCAGCGCACGCATCTGGCGCTTTTCCGGCCGCAGAAAAACCGGCGTGAGGGCCGATGTGCCGGTCGACAAAGAAGAGCGCCGAGGGATCACCGGAAAACTGGTCTCAACGGTCGCAAACAGTCGGCCGCGAACGAGACGAAGCGCCAGGAACGGGCTAAAGTCACCCCTCGCCTCCGGACCGATCTCGCGCTTCCATTGGGCGATCAGATGGCGGTGGTCCCCTTGCGGGATGGGATCGGCAAACCTGACGGAAAAGCCGTACCAGACCGCCCTGTCATATGGTACGCGCAGCGTCGTGCGTTCCCACACCTCCGCTCGCTCGCTTCGATCGTCTTCGCCCTCAAAAAGCGGTCGGACGCTTAGCTTCAACGCGCCGGCACTGCCAAAGGTGACATTTCGCTGGAATTCGACTGATCCGGCACGTTGCTCGACATTGTCACGATAGTAGAGCCCCCCCAAAGGCGAGAAGCTGTCGCCTTCGAAACCGTCAACAAGGTTGGCTTCCCAGGACAACGGCGTCGCCGCATCGCTATTGCCGTCAGGTGCGTTGTCAGCGGTTTCCAATTCTTTCTCCTGAATTATCCTCCGCGCTCGCAACGTATTTGTGCTTTAGGCCTCTTCCTGTCTCGCGACAGTCCATCATGAACCTGCGGTCAGCGATGTGGTCGTTGCACCGGGTAACATAACGGCTATTGTTTGAAATCAGTCGACCGGGCCCACCGCAGACGTCACAAGTATGGTAGGAACGGTCTGCGATCTCATGATAGATCCCGCTAAGCGCAGCCGCCAGTTCTGCCGACAGGCGGAAGTCATCCGTCGGACTGAGGTAGCAGCGAAGACCACCCCACTTTTCCTCTATTTGCCGAACGTAGACCTTGGAAAGCAGCCCTTGATTGCTGAGGAATACTTCGACACGCCGTAGATATTCCTCAATCAATCCGTTCCAGCCGGTATTGGCAATCAGGAAAAGGGACCACGTCTCCTCGCTCGTATTTGGATCAAAAAGACAAGCATAGCTTTCACGAACGTGTACAACGAACTCCGCATGTGTCATGCAGAGACTCCTTTCGCATGAACCCGGGGGGCTGGAAATAACACCGGCTGTCAGCGCAGTTAGGCCTTCCCGTCTTGCAGCTGCCATTGATATGCCGAATCTGCTCGGTAGTTCGATCGGGCACACTTCGGCTGCCTCAAACCCTCTTCTTGTCAAATCCCGATCCGCGCCGAGCGTCGACGACGTGATAGCCACCGACACCCGGCTTGCTGAAAGGACCGAGCGGAATGCGACGGCGTTCGGTGAGACCTGGCTTGCGACAAAGCCGAATCCATCGCGCGCGGGGTGACGGCCGTGAACGAGGCGGCGAGAGGCCGCCCCAGTCCCAGGGTGCAATCAGCTCACCTTCTTCACGGGCGGTATCGTCCATGAGCCGTCGATGATGGAAGGATTGCTCTCATTGGGCCAGTAGAGGCGCATCATGAGGATAAACTTGCCTTTGGGCGCCGGCAGCCAATTGGATTCCTTGTCCGGTCCGGGCGATTCATGCTGGATCAACAGGTCGATCGAGCCGTCCGGATTTGCCTTGAGCGGCTCCCGTGCACTGATGGAGTAGCGATTAAGCGGATTGTCGACAAAGAAGTAGCCCGCGTCATACATGGTCAAGGACCAGAACCCCGAAACCGGTGGCGTAAGTCCCTTCTTGAATGTCAGAACGTACTTTTCGGACCCGTTATATGCCCGCTTGATCACACCGCCGCCGGATTTCTGCGATGTCGGATAGATCGCATCCTGCGGCCGGTTTGCTCCCAGACCGATCGCGGTGATGAGGGCGCGCTGGATATAGTTGGTGCCATAAATGCCAGTCTTCGTCGTGAAGCCCCAGCCGTCGATGTCCTGCACGTCGCCGTCGCTGAACTTGAAATGCGTCATGATGCGGGCGAAGCCGAGCTCAGGGACGCGCTTCACAAAGGCCGGATCGAACTTGGCCTTGTCGAAGTCCTGGCCGGGAACGATGCCGAGTTCGGCGAGCTTGGCGACCATCGGCGCATCCGCGTCGGTCGGCGGGTTTCGTTTCAGGAGCTCGGCGAACAGGGTGAAGTACTCGATGGCGTTCATGCTGTTGACTTGCTCGCGAACGGCAGTCTCCATATCGATGGCCGGATCGACCTTGCCCTTGGGGGCGGTCCACTCCTTGCCCCATGCGCTCAAGGGATAAAGTTTGACCTCATCCTGGAGCTTATGAACCTCCGCGTAGTCCTCCGGCGTCCCGGTGCAATAGATGCGTCCAAGCAGCCAGACGATGCTCGTCGGAGACTTGTACTGGGTCATGCCCTCCGGTACCTTGCCTTCCCACCCAGGACCGGTCACCACGAAGGTCTGCGCCCCCGTACCGGTCGTCCGCTTTCCGGGAACGTCGAACACCGTCGTCCAGCCGTCCAGCATCGGAAACAGAGCATAACGATCTTTGAGGTCGGGCAAGCTGACCACCCAAGGTTCCTCACCCACATCGAAGAATGCCGTCGTATAGAGCGTATCGGCATTGGGCGCCGTCACGTCGCGGAATTTGGCATCCGGATACTGGCGCAACTTGATGACGTGCCCCATCGGACCTCGGGTTCCTTCGACCTCGGCGACGTTGGTAATCACGCGCCGGGTCATTTCCATCGTCACGAGAGGGTAGGCGTAAATGTACGCTTCGACTGCGAGCGCGAACTCATCGAGCCCTTCCGGCAGATCTGCCACCAAACCGTCGGCGGCGTTCGCCGACGAACCCACAGAACCAGCGGCCATCAGTCCAAGACCGGCCACCGTTAATTCACGGCGCGTGATATGCATTACTAGCCCTCCAAAAAACAATTTGTAACGAATGCAACTGTGCGGACAATCCGCGCGCAATCAAAAGTTGAAGCACCACTGGACACGGGCTATTGGACGAGACCGAGGTTGATCAATTGGACCCGCCGGTTTTCCGGCGCTTTCAGGTTGGCTGCATCGAGCGGCCACTCCTCGCCCACGCCAATCGAATACAAACGGTCTGGTGCGATCGCAAACGTGGTCGAAAGCGCCTCGGTTATGGCATTGGCGCGCTGCGCGCTAAGCTTGAGATTGTGTTGGGCGTCGCCGGTCGAACTCGTGTGACCGACCACGAGAAACTTGTAGCGCCGCAGGTTGGGGTGGTGCAGCGCATCGGCGATCAGGCCGACCGTGCGGTAAGATTTTGGCTCGATGGCGACGGAGTCGTTCTCGAATTCGATATCTAGGATCAATTGCGACAGCTTGGAGAGTTTCTGCCAGTTCGGAAGGTTGGCGACACCTTTACCCGCACTTGCCGTTGCCTCCTCCACCAGAAGCGCGACGTCAATTGCGGGCGCCGCGTTTTCCACCCTCCCGAGGGTACGTACAAGTTGCATGTCACTGATTTGCTGCGCCACCCCCTCGCCAGCGGACAGCATCAGCCCGATCGTCAGCAACGCCTTAAATTGGATTCGCTTCATTGGCTCACCTTTCGTTCTCAAGAAGGTCTCAACGCCACCCTGCGTCGATGATGGCTTGGCCGCATTGTCCTTCGTTCACGCGCGTCGCCTTGTTCAGACAGGAGAGGACATTGCCCTCGCCCTTGACGCTTTTGCAGTACTGGGCGATGTCGTGTTTGCAAATCGTCGCAAAGGACGACTGCGCCGCCTGGCGTTGACGTATCGAGGTGATCACGTTCGCCAGTGTCACGGTACACGCCGGCGAGACTTTGCCCTCGTTCTGCTCGAGACAGGACTGGATGCGGCCGCTGCCAAGGTTGAGCCCCTTGCAATATTTCCGGATGTCCGATCCGCAATCGTTGGCGAGCAAGCTCACAGCATCGGCATAGCTGATGGTGTCTGCCCGAGCGACGGTGGCGAGGGCAAGAACAGTGAGAACTATCGTTCCTGCGAAAACTGCACGTCTGTTCGTCATGGCAAGTCCGATCGAAAACAACATTAAACTCGGCTGCCCGGCCGATAGCCGAGGCGTTAGCCAGCGTTGACATGCGCAATGCGGTCGCCAAAAGGGAAGTAGCTTACAGTATGCAACGCCCCTGCTACGGTTACGTGGGCAATTCGCAGGCGCGGAGACTGCACGATGGCGAGCGCTGCCGACATCCCGTCTCGGCGGCTGTTTGCCATCTCCATGTCCCCGGCGGAGCGTTCGTCGCAGCGGGAGTGTGAGGTTCCATCGACCGCCGGAACGTGGATCGGCGCCGCGAAGGTCACCAACGAGCATTTGTCATCATCGCATGCCCAGGCATCGTTACGATTCCGTGAGCCGCAACCGAGCTGGGGAAGAGACCCCTGAGATGTTTTCTTACCGGGGCTGGTGCAGCACGGCACGGCCGCGCGCCCGTCACTGACCGTGGCATCCGCGAAACTCCTTCAAATTTTTCCTGCGAATCCGCCCAGAGATGCTTCGAAACCAACGCTTACCACTGGTGTGGCAAACTCTAGGGGGCACAAAAATCGAGGTGGTGGTCCGATATGATTTCTGGACGAGCAAAACGTGACAGCGTAGGTTACATAAAGGGACGGCAACTAAATCAGTGATTGTCGCAGCTGAGTGGGTAGGGGGCGATTGATGGACACATTGGTGGCACACGGATCGGAGGAGATGGCGGAATCGTCAGGATCTGTGCCAAGTCCAGCAGATATTCGTGACCAACTTGCACGCATCATTTCGAGTGCCGAGTTTCCAAAAGGAGGCCGCGGCCCGGCCTTTCTCAGTTTCGTTGTCGAGGAGGCCCTTGCGGGGCGAGCGCTGCGCCTAAAAGGCTACACAATCGCGGTTGAGGTATTCAAGCGGAGCGAAGACTTCACCCAGGATGACCCGGTCGTCCGCATCGAGGCCGGACGGCTGAGACGTGCGCTCGAGCGCTACTATCTCGTGGCCGGACAGGACGATCCCGTCAGAATAGATATTCCAAAAGGACGCTACGCGCCTTCGTTCACCTGGAACGCTCCGATCTCAGCGGCCCCCATCTTTGCCTCTGTCGAGGAGGAGGGCAAACAGCTCGATCACTCATGGCCGCGTCGTGGGTGGCTAATGCTCGGCCTTTTCGGCGTCATCGCACTTGCGGCGCTGACATACTGGGGAAGCGAGCGCATAGTTGAGGCCGCGAAGCGGAGCGGAACCGCAATCTCGCCTGACGAGCCGACGTTGGTGATCGCACCTTTTGCCAATCTCGGCGACGGCCCGCAGGCTCAACTTTACACATCAGGGCTGACAGAGGAACTGCTCACCGCCCTGCCACGGTTCAAGGAGATCATGGTCTTCGGCCGCGAGACGTCGAAGTCTCTCTCCCCACAGGTTGAGGCTTCCGAAATTCGTGGTGGGCTCGGTGCTCGCTATCTGCTTGCAGGCGCCGTCAGGGTGTCTGGTCTTAAGGTCCGAGTGACGGCGCGCCTATTAGACACATCCGACGGCGCAATCCTGTGGTCCCAGACCTACGACGATGACCTAACAAGCCGGGAACTTTTCGCCATCCAATCCGACGTCGCGAGCAAGGTTGCGGCCGCTGTAGCCCAGCCGTACGGCGTCATCGCGCAGGCTGCCACAGCAAGCCCGCCCCCAGATGACCTCGGGGTCTACGCCTGCACACTGCGCTTCTACGCGTATCGTTCGGAACTGAGCCCGGAGACCCATCTCAACGCCCGAGACTGTCTTGAAAGCGTCGTGGCACGTTACCCCAGTTATGCGACGGCATGGGCAATGTCGTCCATTTTATACCTCGATGAGGATCGCTTCCGCTTTAACCTCAGGAGTGGCCAGCCGGCGCCACTTGAGCGGGCGTTGCACTCGGCCCGACGGGCGATCGAACTGGAACCAGGAAATACCCGGGCGCTTCAATCCCTGATGATCGCGCTTTTCTTCAACCAACAACTCACCGAGGCGCTTCAGGCCGGCGAGGAGGCGCTGGCATTAAACCCGAACGACACGGAGCTGTTGGGCGAGTTCGGAACGCGGCTCGCAATCTGTGGCCAGTGGCAGCGTGGCGCGGATCTCCTTGACCGAGCTCTTACGCTCAACCCCGGTGGCGCAAGCTACTACCACGGAGCACGAGCGCTCGCGGCCTATATGCTGAACGATCCTGATAAAGCGGTGAGCCTCATCCGCAAGACGAATCTACAAAAGTTCCCGATGTTTCACCTGGTCGCAGCCGCAATCTTCGCCGACGCTGGATTGTTGGATGAGGCGAGGCGCGAGGGAGAGATCTTCATGAAGATGCGCCCGGATTACATCCCGAACATCATCGAAGAACACAGGAAGCGCAACATTGAGCCGAGGGACAACCTCCGGATGATCGCGTCGCTTCGAAAGGCGGGCCTTCCCGTGCCGAGCGCCGAGGAAGTTGAAGCGAAGGTATTGGCCACCGCCGCATTCAAAATCCCCTGAGGCTTCCGCAGCGGACAGATTCTACAGTCTGCCCGCACAGAGCCTACCAGACGTTACGGGTGTTCGTTCTCCGCGGTGTCTACAGTTTGTCGATATCAGACGCCAGCCGGCGACTGACGCTTGCCAAGCACCAAGAGGCATAGGCCGATGATCCGCTGGAATACGAATAATGCCCTTTCAACCGCAGCGTTCTGTTTACTATTGGGGCTGATACCGCAAGCAGAAACGCTGGCGGCAGAAGCTGAGGCCAAAAGCCTCCTCAAGGCGATGTCAGACTATCTCGCTTCACAAAAGGCGATATCCTTCGCCTACGATTCAAACCTGGAAGTCGTCACCAAGGACCATCAGAAATTGCTGCTCGCGAGTTCCGGCAAGATCGAGTTGGGGCGACCGGACAAGCTGCGCGCCACGCGGTTTGGCGGCTTCGCCAATGTTGAAATGGTTTTCGACGGCAAGACGGTGACGCTGGTCGGAAAGGATATAAACCTTTACACCCAGGTGGATCTCCCGGGCACGGTCGAGCATCTGGTCGATGCAATGCGCGACAAGCTCGGCAAGCCGGTGCCCGGTGCGGACCTGCTCCTGCCCGACGCCTATGACAAGCTGATGGAGGGCGTAACCGACGTAAAGGACCTCGGCAGTGGGGTGATCGGGGGTGTCGAATGCGACCACCTCGCTTTCCGGGCGAAAGACGTCGACTGGCAGATTTGGATCGCGCAGGGAGAAAACCCCCATCCCTGCCGCTACGTGATTACCGCCAGCCAGGTCGACCAAGGTCCGCAATACAGCATCCAAATTTCGGACTGGAAGACGGGCGTCGATGTCGTGGCGGAAGACTATAGCTTCGTCAACAAGACCGACGCCGGGAAGGTCGACCTGACGGATCTTGCCGACATAGACGAACTACCCGATCACCTGGCCACGGGAGACGACAAATGACCGCGCACGGGAGACTGAAGACCGTTCTGTTTATTGCTGCGCTTTTGCTTCCCGCGATCGATGCCGCTGAGCAGGCAGCGATCCTTAGGCCCTACGCTTTTCCGAAGCCCGCCGAGGCTCGTGTCGGTCGGCCGCTGACACCTGTCAGCGTCGCGGGCGTCGCTCGGCGAACCGTGCGGCGCTGCGCCGTTGGCGTCTATTACTGCTAGGGCCCGAAATCTCAGGGGAAAGTTGGAAGCGTTTTGATCAACACAAACACCAGCACTGAGCGCGTCGCTTCATTCTCAAGCTGTCTGCGCCGGATGATCCTTTGCCTTACGCTCATCTCCGTTTCCGGATGCGGCGGCCATCCGAAGGGTGTGCTGACGCCCGTCGCCGAGACGTCCGCCGATGCAAGCCGCGTCGAAATGCTGATCACAACCACGCGTGACCGCTCGGAAGTACCCGGAGAAATGTTCACGGGCGAGCGCGCGCGTGCGCCAGCGTTTGCGGACATCACCGTATCTATCCCTCCTATCCGAAAGGTTGGCGATGTCGCGTGGCCAAAGAAGCTGCCTCCCAATCCGGCCACCGACTTCGCAACTCTGAAAGCGGACGAATTGACAAAGACTGAAGCTAAGGCCTGGCTGAACGCTTCGGTCAGGAAGAGTCCCGACCAAAGCGTGCTTGTGTTCATCCACGGGTTCAACAATCGCTTCGAAGACTCCGTCTACCGCTTTGCCCAGATCGTCCATGATTCCGGCGTCAAGAGTGCGCCCGTTCTTGTGACCTGGCCATCGCGGGGCAGCCTCTTGGCTTACGGCTATGACCGTGAAAGCACCAACTATACCCGCAACGCGCTGGAATCACTGTTCCAATATCTGGCTGCGGACGAAGAGGTGAAGGATGTCTCGATCCTTGCTCATTCGATGGGAAACTGGCTCACGTTGGAAGCGCTTCGCCAAATGGCAATCCGTAACGGACGCCTGCCGGCAAAGTTCAAAAACGTGATGCTCGCGGCCCCCGACGTCGACGTGGATGTGTTCCGCTCGCAGATCGAGGACATGGGCAATCAGCACCCGCGGTTCACCCTCTTCGTGTCGCAGGACGACAAGGCACTGGCTTTCTCGCGCAGGGTCTGGGGTGACATTCCCCGACTGGGATCGATCGATCCGGAGCGGGCCCCTTACAAGCAGGAGTTAGCGGACCACGATATCACCGTCATTGATCTGACCAAGGTGAAGGCCGGAGACAGCATGCACCATGGCAAGTTCGCAGAATCGCCACAAGTGGTCCAATTAATCGGCGCCCGGATTTCCGAGGGCCAGACGTTGACCGACAGCAAGATGGGCCTTGGGGATCACCTCATCGCTGGAACGACGGGGGTTGCGGCAGCAGCAGGCAGCGCTGCGGGCCTGATCCTCACCGCCCCGGTTGCTGTTGTCGATCAAGCCTCTCGCGAAAACTACGCTCACCACCTCAGTGGGTTAGCGGGCCGGTCGAGCTCTGAGCAGGAAATCGCGGTTAAGGACTGCACGTCAAAACAACGGCTGGAATCTAAATCAACGTGTGGCGCGACAGAATTGAGGGACAACCAATGAAAAGATGCGCCGGGGCTTCGGTGTCCCTCAATGGATAAGCCTCTGCCGCTCCGACGTAGAGTCCAAGCGGCGCGTAGCCTTTCGCGAAGCCCTACGCCGGCGCGTCGGTTGCGGCGGCCAATGATCATACGCCTTACGGCTTCTATCCTTTCCCTTGCCGCTGATGGATTTCTTGAAAGAACGGAGCATTTTATGAAGAGACTTGTTACGGCCGCCATCGTCGCGAGCGCGCTCTTGTGCGGGCCGCTGATGGCAGCTGACCTTAATGCTAATCGAGCACCGGACGACGTTCCTGCGATCGAGGAACGATGGACCTATTCGATCACGCCTTACTTCTGGGCAGCAGGTCTTTCTGGCGAGACTGTAATGGCCCCATAAATCCCCGGACGTGATCTCCCACTTGTTAAGTGTGAGGAGTAATGTCCCCATTATGAGTAGTCACAACCCGAAGATAGAAGTGCTGTCCGGCCCTGAGCGCCGCCGTCGCTGGTCGACGGCCGAGAAGCTCGCCATCGTTCAGGAGACGTATGAAGGGGATGCGACGGTCAGCATCGTCGCGCGGCGTCACGGCATCCAGCCGAACCAGTTGTTCAATTGGCGCAAGCTTGCAGCGCAGGGAGCGTTCACCGCAACCGCATCGCAGGAAGACGTCGTTCCGGCATCCGAATATCGAGCCCTTCAGAACCAGGTCAAGGAACTGCAGCGCCTGTTGGGCAAGAAGACGATGGAAGGCGAAATCCTCAAGGAAGCGCTTGAGATCGCCACCGGCCCAAAAAAACACCTGTTGCGCTCGCTGTCATTGCCGAAGGGCAGTTCGCGATGACGGCGGTGTGCGAGACTTTGGGTGTCGCCCGATCAAACATTGCAGAGCGCGTGAAGCAAATCCCTTCCAAAGCCCGTGGGCGACCGCCGCTTGCTGATCAGGGCCTGGTGGATGAGATCAAAACGATCATCGCCGATATGCCGACCTACGGCTATCGCCGGGTTCACGCCATTCTGCGCCGAAACGCCAGCAACGATGGCCGTTCCTGGCCAAACGTCAAACGCGTCTATCGGGTGATGAAGGTGCACGACCTGCTCCTTCAGCGCCATACCGGTGCGAGTGATACCCGTCGCCACGACGGCCGCGTCGCTGTGGAGCAGTCGAACCTACGTTGGTGTTCGGACGGATTCGAAATTGGCTGCGACAACAGAGAGAAGGTGCGCGTTGCCTTTGCCCTCGACTGCTGTGACCGCGAGGCCATTGCCCACGTCGCCACCACTGAAGGCATCAAGAGCGCGGACGTTCAGGACCTTGTCATCACCGCCGTCGAGAACCGCTTCGGTCGCATCAACGCCCTTCCAAAGCCCATCGAATGGCTGACTGACAATGGCTCGTGCTTCATTGCGAAGGACACGAAATCGCTGCTGCTGGATATCGGGATGGAGCCTTGCTCGACACCCATTCGCAGCCCGCAGTCAAACGGAATGGCGGAAGCCTTCGTCAAAACCTTCAAGCGCGACTACGTCTCGGTCAATCCCATTCCGGACGCCGAAACCGTCATCGCCCAACTGCCCTTATGGTTCGAGCATTACAATCCTGTTTCATAACGCCCATCTTTCTATGTTGTTGAAGGGAATAAGCTTTCCTGATCTGGAGGCGATCCTGTGGGGTGTCGAGGGTTCTGCCGGGCGCGATCGAGGATCTGACCTGCTTGGGAGGTCGCGAGTTTTGAACGGCTGAAGATCCATGGTCCATCGGGTAGCGGATGAGCCCCCTCAATCTCGCCGGCCTCAGCCGCCAGACGCAGCGTCTTTGGCGTTATCCCGAGCAACTTCGCCGCACCGCCCAGATTAAGCCACGGCTCGACCCCGTCGATTTGGGGACGGAAGACCGGAATCTTGCGATATGACCTCAGCGCAGTGACCCGCTCCCGTGTCCAGCGATTGCCATTGCCGGTCGTCAGTCCGTTGCGATTGAGGACACCGGCAATCACATCGTCATTGGCAATAAGGACGAGCTGTCGCACAGCGTCGACAATGTCGTCAGGCGTCGCGTTTCTTTGGCCGCGGCGCCGCTTCGGCAGGCGCAGCTCGGTGTGGACGCCCCCAACCCAATGAATGACGAGGACGATCTCAGAGGTTCCATCATCGAGATCGGCGACCACTTCATTGATGAGCGTGCGCACGATGCGCTTCTTCAGCCTTGCATCGGTCGTCGGCGCCGTCCAGACGGTGCGAAGGTTCCCCGCAAGTGCGGTTACCTGTGATGCGGACATGGGGAACGGCTGCGGCGTAACTGTCCGATGTTTGGCAATCTTGGCCTCGATCTCGCCGACGCGAGCGAGCGCCTTGTTCCAGCGTGCTTCGAGCTCCGCCGTCACGAGCCTATTCTCCGGATCGGCCGCGTCATATTGTCGGAATGCCCGGTCGGCTACATAACGCGCTGCCTCGAGGTCGCGCAGCAGCGCATCCTGAACCTGGTCGCGTTGGCTGGCCATATTACGTTCCGCCTCGATGGCGGCGGCAATGGCTCCTGGTTCGACCACGCCGAGCAGTGCCTCTTCGATCGCGTCATCGACCCGCATACCGCCGAAAGCAATGCAGCGGGGCTCGCCGTTATCGAGCAGACCACGCCAGCAGGAATAGCGCGGAATGTTATGCTTGCTTCCGGTGTACCGGACCGTCAGCTTCCGACCGCACCTCTTGCAACGGAAAAGGCCGGCAAGCAGAGCGTCACCATGTTTTGGTGCTCCGTGATGGCGGCTGGCCGGCATGTTGTCGCTGACCATCTTGCGGATCTCCTCCGCCCGTTCCCAACTGACGTAACCTTCGTGTGCATCCGGGATCAGCGCCAACCATTCATCACGCGTCTTGCGACGAATTCCAGATCGGCCATCGTATCGGGGCACGGAGCGACTCTTACCATAAGCGTACGCTCCGCCGTAGATCGGGTTCGCTATCATCCGGTGGATGGTGGCATAGTTTGGCCTGCGCCAGATGACGTCACCATTGGTGTACCTGACCGGCAGGTCCAGCCCCTGCTCGAGGAACCATAGCAGAGCCTGCCGCGCACTGCCGAGTTCGGCAACCTTGTCGAAGACGAGTGCAATGGCTTCCTGGATGCGTCGGTCGGGATCCTTCTCGATCCTGTCACCGGCCTTTACGAAGCCGACCGGAACAGTGACGACGAGTTCACCGCGGCGAGCCTTTTCATAGCGGGCGGAAAGGGAACGCTGACGCAAGAGATCGAGCTCATACTCGTTGAGGCTGCCCTTCAAACCCAAGAGCAGGCGGTCGTTGCCCTGGCGGGGCGCATAAACCGCTTCCTGGTCGACCAGGACAGTATCGACAACACGGCACATCTCGATGAGTTGCTGCCAGTCCCGGCTGTTCCGGGCGAAGCGCGATACCTCACGCGCGGCCACGGCGCCAACCTTGCCAAGGCAGACTTCCGCCACCATCCGGTCAAATCCAGCGCGGGTCACGCCGCCGGCGGCCGAACGACCAAGGTCGTCATCCACCGTTTCTATATGTGACCATCCAAGCGCTGCCAGCCGGTCGCGCATGGCGTACTGGAGGGCGCTGCTTTCGCGATTGTGCAGAACCTGGTGAGCCGAGGACTGCCGAACATAGAGGATGGCCTTCCGCTCCAGATGATGCGGCCCGATCTTCTCATGCATCATGACCGGCCTCCTTCATCTGGGAGGCACGCCCGCAGTTTGCGTGATCGACGAACAGCCGCACGATGAGCACCGTCAGCGCTTGGCGGGTCTCCTCCGGCAACTCCGGCCATTGCGGCGCCCCTGCCGTCTTCCCCCGCTGCGGGGCCGAGAACAGATCGAACTGATAAGTCGTGAACTGGCGTGGCATGGACATCTCTCCGACTCGTTTCGTGAGAGACCAATGCTGCGCCCATTACCGCAGATTGCGATGAGGCATCAGCGTCCTTCAGCAATCTTGCCAAAGTATGCAGGCTCGCGAGATCGACGTGCGGGCCCGCCAGGCTGCGCCAACAACAACTCACAGATCGGTCGAACATCCACGACGGGACTTCAAGAAGTCGATCAGAGGAAGCACCAGAAAGGCTGCAGCGGAAAATATGCGTCCCTTTGGACAGCGCCTCATGGACGTGAACGAGCCGCCCCGACCAGGGATGCCACGGATACAAAAGCTCGCGA
>Ga0209436_100214_pt1 | contig 26814 bp, 21 predicted proteins | sample AraplaF_Cvi_mTSA_FD_184263 | JGI IMG/M metagenome (GOLD analysis project Ga0209436, IMG submission 184263) | Arabidopsis root microbial communities from the University of North Carolina, USA - plate scrape MF_Cvi_mTSA (SPAdes) (version 2) | ecosystem: Host-associated > Plants > Roots > Endosphere...
ACTCACCCGTTCGCCACTCGCCGCCAGGCCGAAGCCCGCGCTGCCGTTCGACTTGCATGTGTAAAGCATGCCGCCAGCGTTCAATCTGAGCCAGGATCAAACTCTTCAGTTCAATCTCTGTTTTTCGGTATTGCTACCGAGGTCACTCACTCAAAATACTGACGAAATCTCATAAAGAGATTTACGTTTAATTTTGTGCGAGCGTTATAACGTATATTTTGAGCATCAGGCCCGAAGGCCTGGGCATATCGTCAAACGCCCACACTTATCGACTGTTGATTTTTAAAGATCGCTGCCTTGTTTGTTCGACGAAGCGTTGTGTTCGTCAGCAGCAGAGAAGCGAGATTATGCGGTACAGCGTGCAACTCGTCAACCCCTTCTTTTCTCGCTTCACTTCGCTGTATTTGTCAGCGCTGCGTTGCGAGGGACAGAACTATAACCAAACACCTGACGTTTTGCAAGTAAATAGTTCGCCATGACTACTGCACAGGCAATCCAGGCCGACCACAGCGTGTGCGTGAGGAAGTGGGCGCCGCGCAGTTGCTGCACAAACCCGACCCCCAGTGCGAACGCCATCATCAAAGCGCCAATACCTAAAGCCTTGCGCGGCTGCGCTGGCCACCAGAACGCCGACAACGCGATCAGCCACAAGGCGCTGGATGCGTGCCCACCGGGCAGGCAATGACCTGCATCGATCCCAGCCGGCATCATCTCGAGCAAACGTATATAAGGAGCTTGGCCACCGTAACGCTCCAGGTCCCATGGGCAGTGCGAGGTGCTTGCGCGCTTCAGGAGGCTGACCACGACCGGCACGCTGATAGCCGACATGCCAAGAACCCGCATCCCCAAGCGGCGCGCCGGCGCCCAGTACATGTGCGGCCGCCAGGCGTCCCACAGCGCCAGCACCACCGCGGCGCCGGCCAGGCATGACAGCAATGCTTTCAGGATCACATGGTTGAATTGCTCGGCAAACCAGGCGTGCTGCAGGGGGAAGGCACCGCGCGCACGGTCGTAGACCAAGTCAGCCAGGCGCAAGTCCACATCCGTGCACTGGCCGATCCACAGGATCACGACTGCCGAAGCAGCCAGCGCCAGCAAGCCCCATGAGGTCTTAAGTATCGTCGGTGCACGCATGGAACATGTCCAGTTTGGGGTTGTAAACCGCGGTATTCACGTTCAGCATGCCGAGCGTGGAATGGAATACGTTGTCGTGCGAGAACTGCTGGCTGCTGCGCGCGGCGAGGCAGCTGCGGTCGACGTGATAGCGCTGGCTGAAGCTGTCGCTCATCCACAGCATCATCGGCACCTTGCGCTGCTCTTCCGGCGAGAAGATATAGGGAGCGCCGTGCAGATACATATTCTTCTCGCCCAGCGATTCGCCATGGTCGGAGAAGTACAGCATGGAGGCTGGCACGCCAGACTCCTTCAGCACCTGGATCGTCTTGTCAAGGAAATAATCGGTGTACAGGATCGTGTTGTCGTAGGCCGCCGTGATTTGTTCGCGCGAGCACTGCTCCAGTTCATTGGTCTGGCATACCGGGCCAAACTTCGCAAATTCTGCCGGATAGCGCTTCCAATAGGCCGGGCCATGGCTGCCCTTCTGGTGCAGCACGATGACCAGGTCCTTCTTGGCGTTGCGGATCAGGTCCGGCAAGCCTTCGAGCAGGTGTTCGTCAAAGCACTCTTCCGTATTGCACAGCTGGTTGCCGGCAACCGGCTTGGACATGTCTTCAAAGTGCACGCGGGCGCATACGCCTTTGCAGCCGGAATTGTTGTCGCGCCAGATCACTTCAATTCCCGCGTGCTGTAACACGTCCAGCAGGCCCTCTTTGCTGCGCGCCTTGTCTTCCGAATAATTTTCGCGCGTGAGGTCGGAAAATACGCAGGGTACCGAGACCGCAGTGGCCGTCCCGCAGGAGCTCACATTGCTGAAGTTGACCAGCGACTTCACTTGCGACAAGCGCGGATTGGTCTCGCGCTCGTAGCCGTTCAGCGAAAAATTCATGGCGCGCGCAGTTTCGCCGACCACAATGACGGTCACGGTACGCTGGCTGTTGCCCGCCGCTGCCCACAGGCTGCCACGGGTGGCATCGGTACCGAGCGGCGCAACCACGGTGGCAGTCGCCCATTTTTGCTTGAGGTAACCGTTTGTTGCCTGGAACACATTGGTTGGCGTCAGCTGGAAGCGCAGCTCACGGTGTTCGCGAATAGCCGGCGCCAGGGTCTTGAACAACACGAACAGCAGGCCCGTAGCCAGCAGCAGGGAGCCGGCGACCAGGCCAATATTCACCAGCGCTTCGCGGCGCAGGGTGCCATAGCGCACTGGCAGCCGCCAGACCAGCCAGGACGGGAGGACGCCCAGCAGCAGGAGCGACTGCACCATTTTCCAGCTAAACAGCTCGCCCGCTTCGCGCACGTCGGTTTCCACCACGTTCTGCACCATGGAGGCATCTACCACGATGCCGTACTGGGACATGAAGTACGCCGTCATCGAAGACAGCAGCAATAGCGCTATCACGACCGGCTTGAACAGGCGGCGGAAGTTCACCAGTGCCAGTACCCCGCTGAACACCATGACCAGCAGCAGGGCGGAGCCAAGATACACCAGCAGGTTGGCCATGCGGAATCCGCCGGTGGCAGACACAAAGCTCTTCCAGAAGCTGATGTTATAGATCAGTACGAGAAAGGAAGCTGCAGCAAGCGGGAGGAAGGCGGAGTGAATGCGAGGTAATTTCATCCTCGCACGATAGCTTGCGCTTGGTAAAGGCTATGTAAAGGCGGCGTTAAATTTGCGTTAAATCGGCGGGGAAACTGATACGGAAACGCGTCCCGCCGCCCTCGCGTTGCTGAACATGCAATTCGACGCCGAGATAGCTGCAGATGCGCTGCACCAGGCCAAGCCCCAGGCCGGTACCGGACGAGGCGCCATCGCCCTCCGGGCCCGCTTCGCCGCGCAAGCGCGCCAGGGCTGCAGCAGGCAAGCCTGGGCCCGTGTCTTCCACGATGATCGAACGCTGCTCCAGGCGCAGCACGACTTCGCCCTGCTCTGTATAAGTGCAGGCATTGCGCAGCAGGTTGCCGATCGCAGCCTGCAGCAGTTCGCGCGAACCATGCACGGTGAAATCGGCGCCGCCCTGGTAGCTCAAGGTGACCGGCTTGCCCGACACCAGCGGCTGGCAGCGGGCCGTCTCATATTCGGCCAGTTCGGCAACCGATTGCGGCGGCGCATCCAGCCCCTGCGGAGAACGGGCCAGTCGCAGCAGCACGCTGGCCACGTCGCTCGCCTCGCGGGCAGCGCGGTAAATCCGTTCGGCCGGCGCGTGTAACCCAGGTTCGCCCTCGGTGCGCGCGATCAGCACTTCCGCTGCGCCACTGATGACGGTCAAAGGGGTGCGCAATTCGTGGCTGACATCACCAGTGAAGAAGCGCTCGCGGTCAAGGAATTGCTTCAGTTCCCCGGTGCGGCCGGCAAAGGCACGCGCCAGCACGCCCAGCTCGTCGTCGCGCTCGAGGCAGGGCAAGTCGTCCTGGCGCTGTTCAACAGCCTGCGACAGCAGGGTAATCGGCACGACAATGCGATTGGCGAGGAAACGCGCCAGTACCAGGGAGCAGGCGACGAAAGCGAGGAAGCCCGCCGCGAACATCGAATAGACCACGATCTCGATCGTTTCATAATCGCTATCATGGTCCACCACCACGAATTCGCCATGTCCGTCGTTACCGGCAAGCACGTGCATGCCGATTCCGTCGACAGTGATCTTGCGAACGCCATGCGGCAGCCCGCGCAGGGAGCGCGGGATGTCGGCGCCATGATGGAATGTCAAGCCGGCCGGCATCTGCACCGGCATGCCACCGGTATGGCGCGGCGCCGCCCACAAGGCCACCTCTTCCAGCCGTTCGTCGACCATTTTTTCTTCGATGCCTTCGACTGCCAGCGCGGCGATCAGGGCAAACACTGCTGAAACGGCGATGGCGAAAGTCATGTAGGCGCCGACAATGCGCCGCCGCAGCGAATCAGTTTTCTTCATCTGAATTCACCAGCTTGTAGCCGATGCCCGGGATGGTACGCAGCATGGCAAAAGGATAAGGTTTGTCCAGTGCCTGGCGTAGCGCATGAATGTGGGTGCGCAAAGCATCGCTATCGGGACGCTCGTCGCCCCAAACCTCATGTTCCAGGGCATCGCGGGTGACGATGCGGGGCGCCTCCTTCATCAGGCTTTTGAGGATGGTATAACCGGTACGGGTCAGCGCCAATGGGCGTCCTGCGCGGCGCACCTCATAATTGACGGTATCGAAAGTCAGGTCGCCGAACTGCAGCACCGGCGTTGCCGCCTGCACTCCGCGCGCGCGCCGCACCAGGGCACGCAGCCGGATCTCCAGTTCCACCAGGGAGAATGGCTTGACCAGGTAATCATCGGCGCCGCTCTCGAAGCCGGCGACCTTGTCTTCCAGCGTGTCGCGTGCTGTCAGCATCAGGACCGGCGTGGACTTTCCCAGTTCGCCGCGCAGCTTGCGGCAAAGTTCCAAGCCATTCAGGCCGGGCAGCATTACGTCGAGCACCACGGCATCGTATTCATGCTCGGTGGCCAGCGCCAGCCCACCGTAACCATTGGCTGCCGTATCCAGTACGTATCCCTTGGGCTCAAGGAAGCCGTACAGGTTGGCGACAATATCCTTATTGTCTTCAATGATTAGTATCCGCATACGGGCATTATAATTCCGCGATGACTATCCCACACATCACCCCACTCAAAGACGAAGCCCTCGCGGCCCAGCTCGACCGCGCCATCAACAACAAGACCAAGCCGCTGGGCAGCCTGGGGGCGCTGGAGGGTTTGGCGCACAAAGTCGGCATGATCCAGCAGACTACCAGCCCGCAGGTGCGCGAGCCTGCCATCCTGGTATTCGCCGGCGACCATGGTGTGGTGGCCGAAGGCATCTCCGCCTTCCCGCAGGACGTGACCTGGCAGATGGTGGAGAACTTCCTGGCTGGCGGCGCCGCCATCAATGTCTTCGCGCGCCAGAATGGCTGCTCGCTGAAGGTCGTGGATGCGGGCGTCAAACATGAATTCGGGCCGCGCGAAGGCCTGGTCAACCGCAAGATCGCCGCCGGCACAGCCAATTTTGCGCAGCAGCCGGCCATGTCGGTGCAGCAGTGCATGGAAGCGATCGAATGCGGCATGGACCTGGTGGCCGAACTGCCGGGCAATGTGCTAGGCTTCGGCGAGATGGGGATCGGCAATACCACGGCCGCCGCAGCGCTGATGCACCGGCTGACCGGTATTCCGGTGGCGGACTGCGTCGGCGCTGGTACCGGCCTGGCGCCGGAAGGCGTCCTGCACAAGCAGCGCGTGATCGAAGCGGCCATGGCGCTGCACGCCGATGCGCAAGGCGGTCTGCAGGCACTGGCCACTTTCGGCGGCCTGGAGATCGCCATGATGGTGGGCGCCATGCTGAAGGCTGCCGAACGCCGCATGGTGCTGCTGGTCGACGGCTTTATCGTCACCAGCGCCTTGCTGGTGGCATCCCGCGTACAGCCGGCGGTGCTGGACTACTGCGTGTTCTCGCACTGTTCCGACGAAAATGGCCACAAACGCATGCTGGACTTCCTCGGCGGCCGCCCGCTGCTGAACCTCGGCCTGCGCCTGGGCGAAGGCACCGGCGCCGCGCTGGCCGTGCCGCTGCTGCACGCTGCCGTCAACTTCCTGAACCAGATGGCGACTTTCGAGTCGGCACAGGTCAGCGAGAAGTCCGAGTAAGCCCCCATGCAGCAGTTGCGCCTGTTCTTCATCGCACTGCAGTTCTTCACGCGCCTGCCGATACCGCGCTGGGTTGGTTTCGAGCCGGCCTGGCTGCACCACGCCTCGCGCTACTTCCCCGCCGTGGGACTGGTAGTGGCGGCAATTGCGGGTGGAGTGTACGCGGCGGCGGCACTGGTGCTGCCGCCGGCGGTTGCAGTCCTGCTGTCGACCAGCGCCGGTATTTATGCCACCGGCGCCTTCCACGAGGACGGTTTCGCCGACAGCTGCGACGGCCTGGGCGGCGGCCACACGCGCGAGCGCGTGCTGGAAATCATGAAGGATTCGCGCATCGGCGCCTATGGCGCTATCGGCATCTTGCTGATGCTGGCAACCAAAGCGGCAACGCTGGCCAGCATGCCGAGACTGGCAGTACTGGGCGCCTTGCTGGCAGGACATCCGCTGTCACGGCTCATGGCCTGTTCGCTGATCTGGCGCATGGAGTATGCTCGCGCCGAGGGCAAGGCCAAGCCGCTGGCCCAGGAAATGCGCGGCGGCGAGTTTGCCATTGCAACGCTGACTGCCGCCCTCCCCGCTGCTGCCGTGCTGTATGCCGGCTGGCTGACGGCGGCCGCGCTGGCTGCCGGCCTTGGCGGCATGCTGCTGGCCACACTCTGGCTGGCGCGCAAATTCCGGCAGCGGCTGGGCGGCTACACGGGCGATTGCCTTGGCGCCGTCCAGCAATTGACCGAAGCCGTGTTCTACCTCGGTGTGCTGGCCTGCGTGTGGAACTGATCCTCATTCGTCATCCCCAGCCCGATGTCGCGCCGGGCGTGTGCTACGGCAGCAGCGACATTCCGGCCGCAGCGGCCGCCCTGTCCGAAGGCCATGCGCGGCTGGCAGCGGAACTGGCGCCGGTCTTTGCCGCCGGCTTCCGCCTGTACTCAAGCCCTCTCCAGCGCTGCACTGCGCTCGCATCCCTGCTGGGCGACTTCACGCCCGATGCGCGCCTGGCGGAGATGCATTTTGGCGCCTGGGAGCTGCGCCCCTGGTCCGGCATCGCGCATGCAGAAGTGGACGCCTGGGCCGCCGACCTGCTCGACTTCCGTCCCGGCGGCGGCGAAACCGTGCGCGAAGTGGCCGGCCGGGTGCAATCCTTCCTCGACGAGCTACAGTACAACGCAGTCGTCGTCTGCCACGCCGGCACCATGCGCCTGATGGCGGCCATTGCCGCCGGCGAGCCCCTGGAACAGGCAGCCGCAAAGCCAAACCACATCAAGTATTGCGAAAGCCTTCGCTTGTCCTGGCCCGCCAAGTCCGTATAATGGCGGGGTTTTGGTGCCCGCATTTGAATTCTCGAATGCAGTTAAACGGGAAACACGGCGCTGTCCCTGACAGTCAACGTGTGCTGCCCCCGCAACGGTAAGCAAGTGCCGCCTTGAATGTGCGGCAGCGACCTCCAGGCCACTGTGCGAAAGCATGGGAAGGCCAGGCCGCCAGACTTGCCAGCCCGGATACCGGCCAGACCAGGTGGGAACGCGCCCTGCGCCCGTTCCTGTTCATGCCGGCTTACGGGGACGTGGGCCGGCGGCTCGTTACGAAAGTTGTCATGTCTTTTCCCGTCACCCGGCAAGCGGCCCTCGCGTCGTTGGCATTGGCCGTTGCCGCACCTGCCGTCCAGGCACAAGCCCAGGCTCCCGTACTGAATTCCGTGCTCGTCACCGCCACCCGCACGCCACAGGCAGCGCGCGACATCATCAGCGACACGCTCAGCATCGGCGCCGAAGAAATTGCGCGCAGCGGCGCCGGTTCCATCACCGAATTGCTGCAGCGCCAGCGCGGCATTGAGGTTACCCGCAATGGCGGGCCAGGCACCAATGCCAGCGTGTTCCTGCGCGGTTCCAACGGCAACCAGGTGATCGTCCTGATCGACGGCGTGCGCATCGGCTCCGCCAGCAGCGGCGCTGCGGCATGGAATGCAATTCCACTGTCCGCCGTGGACCATATTGAAGTCGTGTACGGCCCACTGAGTACCTTGTACGGCGCCGACGCGATCGGCGGCGTGGTGCAGATCTTCACCAGGAAAGGCCAGGGCCGCCTGGCAGTGGATGCCAGCGTGCTGGCAGGGACTTACGGTACGCGTGCCGGCACCGCTGGCATTTCCGGCAGCGCCGGCGCCTTCAACTATGCGCTCAGCGCAGGCAAGGAACGCTCGGACGGCTTCTCCGCCACCCTGCCGGCCAGCGCCAGCTACAACGCGGATGACGACGGCTACGACCGCAAGCACGCCAACGGCCAGTTGGCATGGCAAATCGCACACGGCCACGAACTGGGGGTGCTGTTCCTGCATAGCGACCAGGAAGCGGACTTCGACAGCGGCGCCAAAGTGCGCGCGTGGAGTACGCAAAAGCTGGATACCGCCGCCGTCTATTCGCGCAACCGCCTGAACGATGCCTGGCACATGACCACGCAAGTCGCACAATCGCGTGACAAGTCAGGCAGCTTCACCGCCAGCGCCAGCCAGATCGACACCAGGCAGTCGCAATTCAGCTGGCAGAACGATATCGCGCTGGGCACGGACAGCCTGCAACTGCTGGCCGAACACCGCAAGGAAGAAATCGAATCCAACACCGCCGCCCTGGTGCGCGAGCGCAGCACCACGTCCTGGGCCGCCAGCTACAACATGAAACGCGGCGACCACTTGCTGGCTGCGGCCGCCCGCAATGACGACAGCTCGCAGTATGGTTCGAAGAACACCGGCTCGCTCGGTTATGGCTACCGCATCACCCCCGGCCTGCGCGTGAACGCGAGCTACGGCACCAGCTTCCGCGCGCCAACCTTCAATGAGCTGTACTACCCCGGCTACGGCCTGCCGGCCAACCGTCCGGAAGAAGGCCGCAACCGTGAAATCGGCATCCACTTCGAGCAGGGTGGCACCGCGCTGGGCGCCGTCGCCTACCGCAACAAGCTGACCGACCTGCTGGTCAATACCGCTCCTTGCCCGATGCCTGGCTTCCGCTTCGGCTGCGCCTACAACGTGAACAAGGCCACGCTGGAAGGCATTACGCTGTCGGCACGCCAGCAGCTGGGCAACAGCTTCACGCTGTCCGCCAGCGCCGACCTGCAAAACCCGCAAGACGACGGTTCCGGCAAGCTGCTGGTGCGCCGCGCCAAGCGCCATGGCAATGTGGCACTGGACTATACTGCCGGCAGCCTGAGTGCCGGTGCTGAGTGGCAGGTGTCCAGCTACCGCTTCGACGATATTGCCAACCGCAGCCGCCTGAGCGGCTATGGTTTGCTGAACCTGTATGCGGCATGGGAGTTCGACCGTTCCTGGACGGCGACCCTGCGCTGGAACAACGTGGCCGACAAACACTATGAACTGGCACGCAACTACGCCACTGCCGGTTCCACCGTGTATGCCGGCCTGCGCTACAGCTACAAATAAATGAGATAAGCTGCCCGCTATGCATCCTCTTTCCGCCAACCTGCGCATGCGCGCCGTCACAGTCCTCATCGTGCTGGTGCTGTTATCGCTGGCCAGCCTGGTCGCTGCCGGCATGATCGGATCGGTCAGCATCCCGCTGGCCGACATGCCGGGAGCATTGCGGGAATTGATCAGCGGGCAGCCGACCTCCCTGCCTGGCCACCTGCTTGGCCTGCGTGCCGAACGGGCGGCAACCGCATTTGTCACCGGGGCTTCGCTGTCGCTGGCGGGCGTCATGATGCAGGCCTTGCTGCGCAATCCGCTGGCGGACCCTTATGTGCTGGGCATCTCGTCGGGCGCGTCGGTTGGCGCGCTGGCGGCGCTGCTGTTCATGTGCGCGGCCTGGATGGTGGATGCCGCCTCCTTTGCAGGCGCGGTCGCAGTCTCGATGCTGCTGTACTTCCTGGCGCGGCGCGACCTGCGCGGCGGCACAGCGGCGGAAGGCGGTACGGCGCTGCTGCTGTTGACCGGCGTGATCCTTTCGTCGGGCTGCATCGCCCTGGTCACGCTGATGCTGTCGATTGCACCGGAAAGCCGCTTGCGCACCATGGTGTTCTGGCTGATCGGCGACCTGTCCGGTTCCCCGATCCGCTGGCTGCCATGGATTGTGCTGGCCGGCGGCCTGGCGTTTGCCTTGCGCACCGCGCGTTCCTTGAACGTGATGGCGCTGCATGCGGAAGCAGCGGCCACGCTGGGCATTCGCGTCGGCGCCCTGCGCAAGGGCCTGTTCTTCTGTTCCGGCCTGCTGACCGCCAGCGCCGTGACGACTGCAGGCAGCATCGGCTTTGTCGGCCTGATTGTGCCGCACGCCTGCCGCTTCGCCTTCGGTCCCGACCATCGCCTGCTGGTGCCGAGCGCCACCCTGATAGGCGGGGCCTACCTGGTGCTGGCCGATACCGTGGCGCGCACCATCATCGCGCCGCAGCAGCTGCCGGCTGGCGTGGTGACTGCGCTGGTGGGCACGCCGGTCTTCCTGTACCAACTGCACCGGTTGAGGAAATAAGATGATCGGTACCCATCAACTGCACCTTGCCATGGGCAAGCGCACCTTGGTCGAACACCTGGACTGGCAGGTCGGCGATGGCGAATGCTGGAGTGTGATCGGACGCAACGGCGCCGGCAAGAGCACCCTGCTGCGCACCCTGGCCGGCCTGCGCCAGCCGGAGGGAGGCCATGTCAGCATTGACCGTCGTGCCCTGGGCGAATGGCCGCTGCAGGAGCTGGCCCTCAAGCGCGCTTTCCTGGCGCAGGCGCGCAGCGATGCCTTCGCGTATTCCGTGATTGAAACCGTGCTGTCGGCGCGCCATCCCTACCACGACAACCGCTATTGGGAAAACAGCGACGACCATCAGGCCGCCATTGCTGCCTTGAGCGCCATGGAAGTCGATCACCTGGCAGCGCGCGACGTGCGTACGCTGTCCGGCGGCGAGCGCCAGCGTGTTGCAATTGCCGCCATGCTGGCACAGGACACGCCCCTGCTGCTGCTGGACGAACCGGCCAATGCCCTTGACCTGGCGCACCAGGTGAGCGTGATGTCGATGCTCTCCAGGCTATGCCGCGAACAGCGCAAGACTGTCGTCATGGTCGGCCATGACTTGACGCTGGCGCACAGCGTATCGTCCCACGCCCTGCTGCTGATGGGCGACGGGCGCTGGCTGGCTGGCCCGGTCGAAGAGGTCATGCAGCCCGTGGTGCTCAGCGAATACCTCGACCATCCAATCGAAATCGTCCGCCACGGCGAACGCACCATTTTCATCCCCGGGAGTCCCCAATGAGCGACATCAACGAGCGCCACCGCGAGCGCATGGCGCGCAAGAAGGCCATCATCGACGCCAAGATTGCGGCGGCCGACAAGAATATCGGCGTCCTGATCGTCAACACCGGCAACGGCAAGGGCAAGAGTTCGAGCGGCTTCGGCATGGCGATGCGCGCCATGGGGCATGGCATGAAGGTGGGCGTGGTGCAGTTCATCAAGGGCGCCATGTCGACCGGCGAGGAACAGTTCCTGCGCCGCTTCCCGCAGGAATGCAGTTTCCACGCCATGGGCGAGGGCTATACCTGGGAAACCCAGAACCGCGAGCGCGATACCGAAAAGGCGCAGCAGGCGTGGGAGCAGGCGCGCGCTTTTCTGCGCGATCCATCCTACGGCATGGTGGTGCTGGATGAACTGAATATCGCGCTGAAGTATCGCTACCTGGATGTGCACGAGGTGATTGCCGACCTTCTGGACCGCCCCGAAATGCAGCACGTGGTCGTCACCGGCCGCGCCGCGCCGCAGGAGCTGATCGACGTGGCGGATACCGTCACCGAAATGACCGTGGTCAAACACGCTTTCAAGGCTGGCATCGCGGCGCAGCCGGGCACCGAATGGTAGCCCGCGCCGTCCTGATCGCCGCTGCCGCTTCCGGCCAGGGCAAAACCACGGTCACGGCGGCGCTGGCGCGCAAGCTGGTTCGTGCAGGGCGCCGAGTGCGGGTGTTCAAATGCGGGCCGGATTTCATCGACCCGATGGTGCTGGCACGTGCCTGCGGCGCCCCGGTCGAGTCGCTCGACCTGTGGATGGTCGGTGCGGATCGCTGCCGCGCCTTGCTGGCCGAGGCGGCGGCGAACGCCGATGCCATCCTGGTCGAAGGGGTCATGGGTCTTTACGATGGCACGCCCTCTGCTGCCGACCTGTCGCGCGAGTTCGGCCTGCCGGTGCTGGCCGTGATCGACGCCGGCGCCATGGCGCAGACGGCCGGGGCGCTGGTGCATGGTTTGCGCGACTATGGCCCGGTCGCCATGGCCGGCGTAGTGGCAAACCGTATTGCCAGCGCAGGACACGCGGCCATGGTGGCAGCATCCCTGCGCGACATCCCTTTGCTGGGGACCCTGCCCAAGCAGGCCGCATCACTGCCCGAGCGCCATCTGGGCCTTGTATTGCCGGATGAAGTCGCAGGCCTGGATGAATTGCTCGACACGCTGGCCGACCAGCTGACGCTTGATCTCTCGGCCTGGGATGCACTGTCAGCCGCGCACATCGCCACAGCCACTGCCACAGCTGCCGCGGAAGCGCCGGCCGGGCGGCCTCTGGAAGGCGCTCGCATCGCCATTGCCCGTGACGCTGCCTTCATGTTCCTCTATCCTTCCAACCTGTCGACGCTGGAAGCGCTGGGTGCGCAGCTCGAGTACTTTTCACCGCTGGCCGACGAGCCGGTACCGGGCAATGCCACGGCAGTTTACCTGCCTGGCGGCTACCCCGAGCTGCACGCTGCAGAACTTTCCTCGCGTCCGCGCTGGCAAGCCTCGCTGCGCGCAGCGCACGCGGGTGGCCTGCCGATTGTGGCCGAATGCGGCGGTATGATGGCGCTCGCCGAATCGCTGCAGGACAAGGAGGGCAAGGACTGGCCAATGGCCGGCCTGTTGCCGGGGAAAGTCATCATGCAAGCCCGCCTTGCCGGCCTGGGTGCCCAGGCCATGCCTACGGCACAAGGCCCGCTGCGCGGCCACACCTTCCATTACTCGCGCCTCGAGACCACCCAGCCTGCCTGCGCTACGACGCAAAAGAATCCAAGTGGCGCCGCAGGCGAAGCCGTCTACCGCGCAGGATCACTGCAGGCCTCTTACTTTCACGGCTACTTCCCGTCCAATCCCGCGGCGGTGGCGGCCATGTTCTCGCGGAGCGCAGCATGACCCGCACACTGGTATTCGGCGGCGCACGCTCCGGCAAAAGCGCCTATGCCGAGCGCCTTGCCGCCGCCTCAGGCAAAGAGGTGGTCTACATCGCCACCGCATCCGCCGGCGATGCGGAGATGTCGGCACGTATCGCGCAACACCGCGCGCAGCGCCCGCGGCACTGGCACACAGTCGAAGAGCCGATCGCGCTTGCCGGCGCCCTGGCAGCATGGCGGGCGCCGCACCGCCTGGTGCTGGTCGATTGCATGACGCTGTGGCTGTCCAACCTGATGTTCAGCGACAGTACGCAATACCCGGATGTGGGCACAATCGAACTGCCTGCCCGCTTCCACGAGCAGCGCGCGGCCTTGCTGGACGAACTGGCTGCCGCGCGCGGCGAGGTCGTGCTGGTATCGAATGAAGTGGGCATGGGCATCGTCCCTTGGGGCGCCGTCTCGCGCAGCTATGCCGACGAAGCCGGGCGCCTGAACCAGTCGGTCGCCGCGGCATGCGACCGCGTCGCCTTCGTCGCGGCAGGCTTGCCGCTTATGCTGAAGGGCGCCTGATGCTGCTGGCAGGACTGGACTGGACCATATTCGCCGCAGCGCTGCTGGCAGGGGTGCTGCTTGATGCCACCCTGGGGGAAGTGTCGCGCTTTCACCCGCTGGTCGGCTTTGGCCGCCTGGCCAGCGCCATCGAAAAACGCCTGAATCGCGCCAGCCCCAGCAAGCCTTTCATCCGCCTTGGGCGCGGAGCGCTGGCCTGGTCACTCGCTGTGCTGCCGCTCACGATGCTCGCCAAATGGGTCTGCGCTCAGCCCACGGCGCCCGCGGCGCAAGCAGCCCTGCACGCGACCCTGCTTTACTTCTGCCTGGGCCTGCGCAGCCTGCGCGACCACATGCTCCCCATCTGGCACGCGCTGCAGGCCGGCGACTTGCCAGCTGCGCGCGCCCTGACCGCCCGCATTGTCAGCCGCGACACCGGGCATGCCACCGAATCCGACCTTGCCAAGGCCGCCACCGAATCCATGCTTGAAAATGGCAACGACGCCGTTTTCGGTACGCTGTTCTGGTTCGCCATCGGGGGCGGACCGGGCGCCCTGCTGTTCCGTCTCGCGAACACGCTGGACGCCATGTGGGGCTACCGCAGCGAGCGTTTCAACCTGTTCGGCCGCAGTGCCGCCCGCCTTGACGATGCCCTCAACTACCTGCCGGCGCGCCTGACCGCCTTCAGCTACGCCCTCCTGGCGCCCGGGGCGGGGAGCACACGCCGCGCACTGGCCTGCTGGCGCAGGCAAGCCCCCGCCTGGAGCAGCCCCAATGCAGGCCCGGTCATGTCCACCGGCGCCGGAGCGCTCGGCCTGCAACTGGGTGGCGCCGCAAGCTATGGCGGCGAAATCGAACAGCGCCCGCCGCTTGGGGAAGGCAGCCCGGCATCCGCCGCCGATATCCCGCGCGCCTGGCGCCTGGTGCGCAACACGACCGGGCTTTGGACGGCCGTCATGCTGGTCATCGCCTACGGAGCGCAGCATGCTTGAACACGGCGGCAAACTGCGCGAAGCAGCGCAACGTTACGGCCGCAACGACTGGCTCGACCTGTCGACCGGCCTCAATCCCAATGGTTATCCAGCGCCAGCACTGTCCAGCGATGCCTGGCACCGGCTGCCCGAACATGATCCGGCCCTGCTGGAAGCCGCGCAACGCTACTACGGCGCGCCGCGCATGCTCGCCGTTGCGGGCACGCAGGCGGCGATTCAGGCGCTGCCCCGCTTGCGCCCACCTTCGCGCGTGGTCGTCGCCAGCCCAAGCTATGCCGAACACCTGCACCACTGGTCGCAGCATGGCCACCAAACCAGAGCAGTGCCTTACGGCGAGCTTGGCGCAGCGGTCTCCACGGCCGACGTCGCGGTGATCTGCAACCCGAACAACCCCACCGGTGCGCTCGTGCCCCGCGCCACTTTGCTGCAGTGGGCCGATGCGCTGGCGGCACGCGGTGGCTGGCTGGTCGTCGATGAAGCCTTCGCCGACACCGATGGCGCCTACGGCCTGGCCGACGCCACGCAAGCTGCTGGCCTGGTCGTGTTACGCTCCGTCGGCAAGTTCTTCGGCCTGGCCGGCCTGCGGCTCGGCTTCGTCGCTGCACATGACGACATCCTGGGGCCGCTGGCCGATATGCTCGGCCCCTGGGCCGTCAGCGGCCCGGCACAGCAAGTCGCACGCGCCGCGCTGGAGGACCGCTCCTGGCAGCGCAACACGCAACAACAATTGCAGGCAGCCGGCAGCCGCCTGCGCGGGCTGCTGGCCGGCCATGGCATCGCCAGCAGTGGCACGGCACTGTTCCAATGGTGGCCGGAACCGCGTGCAGAAGATTTTCACGACCACATGGCGCGCCGTGGCATCTGGGTGCGCCTGTTCCGCGAGGCGGCGCGCGGCATCCGACTCGGATTGCCGCCCGACGAAGCAGGATGGCAACGCCTCGAACAGGCATTGAACGAATGGAGCAACCGATGAAGAAATACCTGCTGATCCCAGCGCTGTGCGCCGCCCATTGCCAGGCGTACGCCGCGATCACTGTCAATGACGACGACGGCAAGCCAATCACCCTGCAAAAGCCGGCACAACGCGTGATCGCGCTGGCGCCGCACGTCACGGAATTGCTGTTTGCAGCCGGCGGCGGCGACAAGATCGTGGGCGCCGTCAACTACAGCGACTACCCGGAAGCCGCCAAGCAGATTCCCCGCGTCGGCGACAACCGCCAGGTCGACATGGAACGCCTGCTGGCGATGAAGCCGGACCTGCTGGTGGTCTGGCGCCACGGCACTTCAGAGCGCCAGATCGACCAGCTGCGCCAGCTGGGCATTCCGATGTTCCACAGCGAACCCAAAAAGCTGGACCAGATCGCGGACAACCTGGAAAAAATGGGCAAGCTGCTCGGCACCGAACCCGCCGCCAACGCAGCGGCCAAAGAGCTGCGCCAGAAACTGGCTGCCCTGCGCACGCAATATGCGGCGCGCCCGCCAGTGCGCGCCTTCTACCAGGTATGGGACAAGCCCCTCTATACGCTCAATGGTGAACACATCGTCAGCGACGCGCTCAAAGTGTGCGGCGGGCAGAACATCTTCGCCGACCAGAAAGTGACGGCGCCAGTCGTCAGCGTCGAAGCCGTGCTGGAAGCCGATCCGGAGGCAGTCTTCGCCACTGCGGAAAAGGACTACGGTGGCGTCAGCCTGTGGCGTCCCTACAAGACGCTCAAAGCGACGAGGCAGGACAACCTGTTCACCATCGATGGCAGCCTGCTCAATCGCGCCGGCCCGCGTATGATCGCCGGTACCGCCGTCCTGTGCGAAAAGCTGGAAGAAGCGCGCAAACACCGCACCGCAAAATGAGCTTCCCTTACCGCACCCTGATGGTCCAGGGCACCACCTCCGACGCCGGCAAAAGCACCATCGTCGCGGCCCTGTGCCGGCTGCTCAAGCAGCGCGGCGTCAGCGTCGCGCCCTTCAAGCCGCAGAACATGGCGCTCAACAGCGCAGTCACCATCGACGGCGGAGAAATCGGGCGCGCCCAGGCGCTGCAGGCGATCGCCGCCGGCATCCCGGCGCATACCGACATGAATCCCGTGCTGCTCAAGCCAAGCAGCGATATCGGCGCCCAGGTCATCATCCACGGCAAGGTGCGCGGCGACATGAACGCGCGCGACTACCACCAGTACAAGACCATCGCCATGGCGGCCGTGCTGGAATCCCACCAGCGCCTGCTGGCGCAATACGAAACCGTGGTGGTGGAAGGCGCAGGCAGCCCGGCGGAAATCAATTTGCGCGACCGCGACATCGCCAACATGGGCTTTGCGGAAGCTGTCGACTGCCCCGTCATCCTGTGCGCCGACATCGACCGCGGCGGCGTGTTCGCCCACATCGTCGGCACCCTGTCCTGCCTGTCAGAGAGCGAGCGCAATCGCATCATCGGCTTCGTCATCAACCGCTTCCGCGGCGATATCAAGCTGCTCGAGCCAGGCCTGGAATGGCTGGAGCAGCAGACCGGCAAGCCGGTGCTGGCCGTCCTGCCCTACCTGCACGGCCTTTACCTCGATGCTGAAGACGCGGTGCAGGCAGTACAGGCCGAACGCGGCGCCTTCCGCGTGGTGGTGCCAAGCCTGCCGCGCATGAGCAACCATACCGACTTCGATGCACTGCGCGCCCATCCCGGCGTCGACCTGCGTTTTGTGCGCAAGGGCGAAGCGATCCCCGCGGCCGACCTGCTCATCCTCCCCGGCAGCAAGAACACGCGCGACGACTTGGCTGCGCTGAAGGAAGGCGGCTGGCCGCAGGCCATTGCACGCCACCTGCGCTACGGCGGCAAAGTCATCGGCATTTGCGGCGGCTTCCAGATGCTGGGCACCCAGGTTGACGATCCGCACGGCGTGGAAGGCCGCGCCGGCAGCGAAGCGGGGCTTGGCTTGCTCGACATGCAGACGGAGCTCACGCGCGACAAGCGCCTGGCGCAAGTTACCGGCCAGTGCGCCTTTGACGATGCGCCGGTCAGCGGCTACGAGATCCACATGGGGGTGTCCAACGGCTCCGCCCTGGCGCAACCGGCCTTCATCATCGACGGCCGGGTGGAAGGCGCCATCTCCGCCGATGGCCAGGTGCTCGGCACCTACCTGCATGGCCTGTTCGACCATCCGCAAGCCGGCCGCGCCCTGCTGCACTGGGCCGGGCTGGCAACGCAGCACACCGTCGACACCAATGCCTTGCGCGAAGCTAGCCTTGACCGGCTGGCCGCAGCCTGCGAACCGCTGATGGAAGCGCTGCTCAAGCCGATGTAGGCATTGCTTTATTTGCAAACACTTTCAGGATTGGCTACCATCGTCCTGTTGAGTAACCGCATGTCAAGTCAAGGCCCGCACTACAGTGAAGCTGATTCGGAAAAGCAGCCTGGTTCGCAGGCAAAAAGACGCCATCATCCATTGCGAGATTGAGCTATGCGAGGTGGCGGGCGCCGCCCCAGGAGCCCCCGTCCGCTACCTGGTCAACCTGCGCCAGGGCCGCACCGGAGAAGAGTGGCGCGAAAGCACGCGCACGCCGCAGCCGGTTGACTGGCAAACCGCCGAAACCCTGTTCGAACTGGCGCTGATCGAACGCGCCGCACAAGGCTTCGTCGACCCGGCAGCCGTCCCGGAGCCAGCCGCGCCGCAAAGCGCGGCACCCGCCCCTGCTGCGGCGCAGAACCCACCCGATGCCGCTGCCGTCACGCTGCTGCAGCAACTGCAGGCGGCGAACTGGAAAAAGCTGGACCAGCACCACCGCAACCGCGTCCTCTGGCGCATCGGCGAACGCCGCCTGCGCGGCGCGGTCCCCACCATGGTCGACCTGATCGCGCGCGGCGACGCCATGCAGGATTACTGCCTGGCCTGGGCCATCGGCCGCTGCGGCGATCCCGGCGCCGCGGTTGCGATGCAGGAGCTGCATGCGCGCGGCCGCACGGACGCCGTGCGCCGCATCGCCCTGCAGGCCTGGCTGATGCTGGCCGATAGCGCCGCGCTGCAGGCACACGCCGCCCGCCTGCTGGCCGACTGGCCGGCGGCCTTGCGCAGCGCCTGGGACCAGCAGGACGTGGAAAAGCTGCTGTCGATTGCTGCCGGCGACGACGAATGGCAAGGCTTGTCGAAGTCGGACTGGCTGGAGCAGCTGCACCGGGTAGCCCTCAGCCACCCGATGGCGCGCCGCATCCTGCTTACCCACCTGAAGCGGATGCGCCTGCGCGCCGGGACGTTCCGCGCAGTGCGCCACATCTACAAAGCAGCCGAAATGGCCGGCGATGCCGAACTGTTTGGATTGATCCAGCAGCGCTTCGATACCGACATCCATACCAGCAGCAGCCAATGGATTTACGTGCGCCGCGCATACACCAAGTATGCGGAGGAAGCCGCCCGCCCGGACAGCAAGGTGGCTTACGGCCTGCGCACGCGCGACTACCTGCGCCGGCGCGGCTGGCGCACGCTGCGCCGCCTGGCGGAAGACCGCGACCCGGCCTACGTCCAGATGGCGCTTGGCGTCCTGGCCGCGATGGATGACAGCGATGCCGGCCAGCCGGCTTCCCGCGGCGGCCGATTCTATGACGGCTACAGCCACTGGATGGTCTTCAACCGCATGTTGCGCGCACGCGGGCACTGGCTCAGCAACCGCCACGGCACCAGCTGGTACCAGCCGCACCCGATCCAGCCCGACGACCGGCGCCAGGAAGCTTTCCCCGAACTGTGGGACGCGCAGCCGCAAGCCTTGCTCGCGTTGATGCGGCAAAACCGCTGCGCCGGCGTGCACGAATTCGCAGCCCGTGCGCTGGCGGACAACAAGGACTTCTGCGCCACCCTGGAACTGGATGCCATTCGCGAACTGCTGCGCAGTCCTTACCTGGCAACGGCGCGCTTTGCCTTCCAGGTGGCGCGCCAGCGCTTCGAGCCGGGCATCCCGCCCACCGAATGGCTGCTGCTGCTGATCCAGTGCACTTTGCCGGAAGCGACCCAGTACGCCCTGGACTGCATCGTGCGTGACCCATTGAGCTACGCCGCCGACGCGCTGCTGGTCGCCACCATCGCCAGCGCCCCGCTGGAGGCTGTACGCCGCCAGGGCCGCATGCTGTGCCAGGTAGCTGCCTCCTTGCCGGGCCAGGCACCGGCCATTGTCATGCAACTGCTCGATTGGCTGGACAACTGCGCCGACATCGACGACGCACGCAATGCCGTGCCGCCGATCGGCGCCGACCTGCTCTGGCTGATCGAGAACCCGCTGCGCGACGCCGCCGCCGGCGCGCCTTATGAACGCTTGCTGCAGCTGCTTGGCCACACCCTTGCCGCGGTGCGCCTGCTGGCCTGCCAGTGGCTGACGTTGCACCCGGCACCGACCGGCATGCTGCCCGGGTCCAAGCTGGCCATGCTGCTGAAAGACGAGGACGCCGAAGTACGCGGCGCAGCCGTGCGCCTGTTCGGCATGCTGCCTGACCAGGTCCTGGCCGCGCAGACAGACCTGATCATCGCCTTTGCCACCAGTGCTGAGGCGAGCATCAGGCGCGGCGTTGATCCGGTCATCCAGCGACTGAGCGCCGCCGATCCAGGCTTCCGGCAAACCTTGCTGGCCGGCCTGCTCGACGCCCTGTTCCGCAGTGAAACCGGCGAAGGCATGCATGCCGACCTGGTGGCCTGGATCACCGGTCCGTTGAAGCATGAGGAACAACTGGCCGATACCGGCTTGCTGGCGCGCCTCCTGGGCGCACGCAGTAAAGGCGCCCTGCTGCTCGGCGCGCGCCTGTTGCCAGGTTTCCGTCCCGAGCAGTTTGACGTCGCGGCATGGGCAGCCTTCGGCCGCAACCCGACAGCCAGCGTGCGGCAATGGGCTTTTGCGGCCTACCGCTCCGACCCGCAGCGCGTGCGCGGGCAGATGGAAGCGGCGCTGCGCATCTTCGACAGCCGCTTCGACGACAGCCGCGAATTCGCCGCCGCCTTTTTTACCGAAGCGTGCACGCGCGACGACTGGACGCCACTACTGCTGGTCAACCTGTGCGACCATCAGGATCCGGCAGCGCAACGTTTCGGCCGCGCGATGATCACCAGGCACTTCGACGTCGGCGACGTGACCGATCTGCTGGATAAACTGAGCCAGCACCCATCCGCCAATATGCAGCTGTTCGTCAGCTCCTGGCTGGAAAGCGCCTGCGCCGGCGACGTGCACAAGCTGCAACGCATGGAACCTTACTTCCTCAGTGTGCTGTCGCAGGTGAACCGTGGCCGCGTTGTCAAAGGCCGGGTGCAAGCCTTCCTGCGCGCCCAGGCAGAACTGTCGGAAGAAATCGCCGGCTTTGTCGCCAGGCTGTTTGCGCGCCAGGTGCTCACTGTTGCCATCGCCGACAAAGCGCAATACATCGAAGCACTGCGCGCCATCCAGCAACGCTATCCGGACCTGCCAGCAACCATCACGATCCATACTCCGGCAGCCATTGCCGGCCGGGGAAGCAAGTCATGAGATTCCAGTACCGCTACTACGGCGAGACTTACGTCAGTAACAGCGCGGCGTCCACCGCTATGCGCTTCGCGCCGGACACCCTGCGTGCGCCGACCCACTTCGTCGCCGACATCAACAGGCACATTCCCTTCCGTGAAGCGATGTCCGCCCTGCACGACGTGGTGGTCGCCGACCAGCGTTACCAGCCAAAGGACAAGACAGCCTATAAGGAATGGGTGGCGCAGAACGAAGAGATGATGCTGGCGCAGTTCCAGGCCCGCAGCAGCGAGCTGAAGGAGCAGTTAAAGCCGCTGCAATCGGAATTGCGTGCACTGCGTGAGCGCAAGTCGAAGCTGATGAAACCCTTCTACGAGGCGCAGACCCGGTACTACAGCTACCTGTACCAGACCCACCGCGAGTTATGGATTGCGCTCGACCCGGTGATAACCGTTCATCCGGACCGCGTGTTCTTCGAATGCTTCAGCCGCGATGAATCGAGCTATGCCTCGCTCAGCTGCAGCCACAATGTGTTCGACCACGTCGGCGACTTCGCCTGCGGCACCACCAATATCGACTATTCGGAAAGCCTGTACGGCGAGTTCCAGAAGATCCGGGACTACAAGCGCACCACGCTGTCGATCGACCCGAGCGGCTTCCAGGTCAAGACTGCGGACGATCCCGAATTCATCGAAGAGAAGATCGACGTGCCGGATACCTGGGTGCGCGGCTTCCTGCAGGTGAGCAGCGCCATGAACATGGTGGCCCGGAGGCTGGAGCTGCATCCGATGGACGTGCACAATTTCTGCCTGCAGATGCGGCGCAAGAAAGAGCGCGTCGGCCCGCGTTCGATCCGTTTCGTACTGGCGCCGGGCCAACCCGTGCGCGCCGTGTTCGAACCGTGGAATGAGGAAGTTGTATGCCGCCGCTCCATTTACCGCGGCAACGTGGCGGAAGAGATCCGCGTCTGGGGCCGCCGCCGCCTGCTGCTGCTCGAGCGGTTGATCCCGGTCGCCCAGAGCTTCACGGTGCACCTGATGGGCAGCGGCCTGCCAAGCTTCTGGATCGCCAACATGCCCGACATGCAGTTCACACTCGGACTCTCCGGCTGGACCGCCAATGACTGGACGCGAGCCGGCCAGTTCGACTTGCTGGCGCCGCGCGGCGAGATCGACAACGACAGCAAGGAAAAAATCTTTACCGCATTAGGCAAGCGCTGGTTCGCCACCAGCGCCCAGCTGGCGCTTGATACCGGCCTCGACCGGATGATGGTCGAGCGGGCCCTGACCCTGTACACGCAAGCGGGACGCGTCGTCTACGACCTGGTCGATGAAGTCTACCGCCTGCGCGAACTTGCACGTGACCCGCTGCCGCTGGACACGCTGCGCTTCTCCAGTCCCGAGGAGGAGGAAGCCCAGAAGCTGGTCGCCCTGCACGCGATGAGCAACCATGCAGTGGAAGCGGATGCCGACGGCAGCATCCGGCTGAGCGCCCAGGCGCAGCAAGGCGATCGCAAGTACCAGGTCATGCTGCGGCTGGATGCCGACGAACGCATCGTCGACGGCGCCTGCCAGTGCAACTTCTTCACTTACAACCGCATGCACAAAGGTCCTTGCGCGCACATGCTCGCCTTGCGCATGTCACGGCAGCAGGCGGCTTGAGGAAGTCGACTGATATGAAAAAAGCAAATCAACTGATATACTCGTTCCAGCAAACACGGCGGGATGGCTCTTGCAACCCGAACGGTGGATCGCCGTTCACGTATTCAGCTCTTCCCATGCGCCACTGGCACGCTCTTCACAGTGCCATACAGACACCGGTGCGGCAAGACGGTGTGACTGCCATGCAGTCCATTCGCCGCACCGGTGTCGTATGGCATCGAGTGGAGCGCCCCAGTCTTAAAGGCTCTTCGATGACAATCCCGCCGTGCTTGCATCTTTCGCGCTCGCCTCGCAAGGAGGCCATGCCATGAGCGCCACAGAATCCAAACCGATCACCACCCGCGCCGAATTGATGGAGCGCCTGCGCACCAGCTCGCGCCAGGAAGTCGTGCTGGGCGAGATGCAGCGCCTGGGCTTCTGGCCTGCCAACACTGGCCAGCCGACCGAGCTGGAAGAAATCGTCAAGCGCGAGGCTGAACTCAGTAGTGCCTTGAACCGCCTCGGGCAAGAGCTGCGTACCATCCAGGATCCGGAACAGGCCCTCAAGGCGATGCGCAAGGAGCGTCTTGCCAAGGCACGGCAACGCCGGGAAGAAACGCGCCAGAAACGTGCACGAGAACGTTTTGAACGCGCGACGGCATGGCACCAGCGCCAATCGACCGAACTGCTCTACCTGGGCGATGGCGTTTCCGCCGGCTTGAATCACGCCGAGAGCAATGCCGAAAAACTGGCACGCTGGTCGCTGCCTGTAATGAACAATGCGAGCGAACTTGCGGCGGCCATGGGCGTCACGCTGCCCGAACTGCGCTTCCTGAGCTTTGAGCGCCGCGTATCGCGCATCAGCCATTACCGCCGCTTCGCCATGCCGAAGAAAACCGGTGGTGAACGCATCATCTCGGCACCAATGCCGCGCGTGAAGCGCCTGCAGTATTGGGTGCTGGATAACATCCTGGCCAAGGTGCCATTGCATACCGCAGCGCACGGATTCATTCCGGGCCGTTCTATTGTCAGTAACGCCCAGCCTCACGTGGGCAAGGCCGTGGTCATTAACCTGGACCTGAAGAATTTTTTCCCTTCGATCAGCCTGCCGCGCATCAAGGGAGTGTTCAGGGAGCTGGGCTACAGTGAACAACTGGCAACTACGCTCGGCTTGGTCTGCACGGAAACTCCGGTTGAAGAAGTCAGCGTCGATGGCGAAAAATTCTTTGTCGCCACTGGCGACCGTGCCCTGCCCCAAGGCGCGCCAAGCAGCCCGGCGCTGACCAACATCCTGTGCCGCCGACTCGATGCACGCGTACAAAGCTGCGCCGCGAAGCTGGGCTTCGTCTACACCCGCTATGCCGATGACCTGACCTTCTCCGGCGATGCCGCCGCACGCAAGCGGGCCGGCAAGCTGCTGTGGCGCGTTAAACAGATCATTGCCGACGAGGGCTTTACGCAGCACCCGGACAAGCAACATGTCATGAGCGAGGGGCGTTGCCAGAGCGTCACCGGCATCGTCGTCAACAAAAAGCTCTCCCTGGACCGCGACACCCTGCGCCGCTTCCGCGCAACGCTGTTCCAGGTCGAGAAAGACGGACCGGCGGGCAAGCAATGGAATGGCAACGAGAACGTGATCGATGCGCTGGAAGGTTACGCACAATTCATCAAGATGGTCGATGCCGCGAAGGGAGCGCCGTTACTGCAGCAGGTACGGGCAGCACGCGCGAAGTGGATCTCGCAGGCACCTGCAGCAAGTGCTCCTGCCGCTCGCCGCAGCAGCGGTTTCCGCGCCTTGTCGGCACAAGGCAAGGAGCCTTGGGCCGGCTTCTGGCAAGCCGCGGCGCCGCCAGCGCCCGTACTGGAAATGACCCAGGAGCAGCTCACGCAGGAAAAATATACGGCAGCAAGGAAGCTGGCTGCCGCGACAAGCGCCCCTTCGAAGCCCGCTGCTGCGCCGGCTAGCGAGGTACCGCCACCGGTGCGCGGCGGCCGTGGCACCTTCACCGGGCGTCCTTGGGTCGCCATCATCATCCAGGTCTACTTTGCAATTTCACTGTGCCTGAACTTCCGCAGTCCGCTGCCCTTTGTCGTCGCAGTCGTGTTGGCAGTGCTGGCCTGGCGGAGCTACAGCGCAAGGTGGCTGCGCTATTTCGGCGCCATGTTCGTAGCGGTGCTGGCCAGCGCCTTGCTGCGCTAAGGGCGAGGGTGAAAAAAAACCGCCAGGTCACCCGGCGGTTTTTCTTTTGGGACTACGCGATTTATTCAGCCACGTCGGCGCCCACATTGATTGCCGCGTAAGCGCGCATTGCGGCTTTCGCTTCCACGCTGCCCACGCCATACAGCTCCTGCGCTGCGGCGACGACTGCCGCACGTGCATCGGCATAGGTCGAGCCGGCGGTCAGCTTGGTGGTATTGGCCTTGAACCAGATGCGGTATGCCTTGTCGATGCCGATACCGGTCATGTTCTTCGGCGCCTGGGTCAGGTATTGCGAGTAGTAGTCGCTGGTGGATACCGAGCTCGAACCCATGGCCAGGAAGTAGAACATGCGGTTGTTAGGACCGCTGCTGTAGTGCGGGTCCAGGCGCTTCAGCGAAGTGCTCCAAGCGTTCGGGCTCTTGCCGTCTTTGCTTGGCTTGTACAGCCAGCGCAGCGGAGTACCGGTCTTCGAGATTTCCTTGCCCATCATCCAGTCGTTGCCGGCATTGATGATGCTGCCGGTGCCGCCGTTGCGGGCATAGGCTTCCACTGCCTCGCCGTTGATGTCGGACGAGGATTCGTTCAAGCCTCCCGATTCGCCTTTGTAGGTCAGGTTGGAGGTGGCCGCGGTCACACCGTGCCCCATCTCATGGCCGATCACGTCGATCGAGCCCAGGCTGTAGAAGCTGGAGCCGTCGCCGATGTACATGCACTTGCAGGTGTCGGTGTAGAAGGCGTTGTCGTACGCGGTGCCTACGTGAACTGCAATGTAGGTCGCGGTGTTGTTACCGTCCAGCGACTTCCAGCCCAGCACATTGTTCATGGTGTCGTAGGTATTCTGCAGGCCCCACAGCGCGTTCACGGCAGCGGTCTGGCCGTTGGCATTGGTGGTGCTGCCACCGCTGATGTAGTTCTGGCCATCGCCCCACACGTTGGTGCTGTTGGAGTAGATCACGCCAGGGGTCGGGTTGGACGTCGATGCGTGGTTGGCATTGGTGATTGCCATGCCGCCGAACTGGCCGCCAACGCCGCGGGTGGAATCCAGCATCTGGTAGGTGGTGCCGGACAGGGTGGTCTGGATCGGCACGTCGCCGTTGTACTGGCTATGGCCGGTGCCGACCACGCTTTGCACCATGCTCCACTGATCCAGCACGCTGCCATCCTTGGCATTCACGATGGTGTTGTGGAATACAGCTTCCTGGCCCTTGGTCATGCGGGTCTTCACCAGGTAAGCGAGCTGGTAGCTGCTGACGACGTCTTTCACGTCCAGGGCGTTCAGGTCAGCTTCGGCCTTGTTTTCGGCGCCGGCGACTCGCACGGTCTGCATGACTGGGAAGATGATCAGTTCAGCGGATGGCGGGTCGATGTGGCCGGCGGCAGATGGCAGGGTCGCCATTGCCTTGGAAATGGCGGCGGTGCCGGACAGGGTTGGCTTGACATCGAAGCGCTTGGCCGACAGGCTGCCGCGGCGATCGGTCACCGACTCGCCAACGATATTGCCGCCCTTGTCGGTCACGACCACGGATTCGGATTCGAAGATGCGCACGCCCTTGTAGGTGTGGTGGATGCGGTTGATTGCCTGGCCCGAGGCGCCTGGGTGCTGCGAAGCGATCGTGTAGCCATGGTCGGTATCCAGGCCGAACTTGCCGCGCTCACCGTTCAGGGTCGAGAGCAGGCGTGCTTTTTCCTGTGCCGAGAAAGCGACCGGGCTGGCCATCATGCTGGCGGCGCCAACTTGAGCTGTTACAAGGGTGATCGCTGCCGCGATCAGGGTCTTGCGAATCTTCATATATGCTCCATTAATCCCGTGATTGTCTTATGTTTTGTCGTCCGGTTTTTCCGGCTCGAATACCAACACTAGCTAGGTTGCACACAGCTAGTCAACGTTTCGGCAAAATTGAGACATCTTTCCGTTGTATGTCGGATTTAAGACATTCGAAAGCAATGGCTTTCGTCGGGATGGAGCGGCCGGGTCGAGAAATGCAAAAAGCCCGCTGGCACATGCCTAGCGGGCTTTTCTAATAAGAGCCTGACGATAACCTACTTTCACACTGGTTGCAGCACTATCATCGGCGCAGAGTCGTTTCACGGTCCTGTTCGGGATG
>Ga0209436_100219_pt1 | contig 26306 bp, 22 predicted proteins | sample AraplaF_Cvi_mTSA_FD_184263 | JGI IMG/M metagenome (GOLD analysis project Ga0209436, IMG submission 184263) | Arabidopsis root microbial communities from the University of North Carolina, USA - plate scrape MF_Cvi_mTSA (SPAdes) (version 2) | ecosystem: Host-associated > Plants > Roots > Endosphere...
AAGCCAGGGTTGCCACTACGAATCCCAGGATCAGCCATAACCAGGCGGCTGACTTAAACAGCACCAGTGCGCAAATAAACAGCACTGCCGTTACAAATACCTTCAGCATCTCGGCGCGGAAGTGCGTCCGAAATGCTTTCTTTGCATCATCGGTGCCGCGCATCACCATCAGCGCATAAATCAGGCTACCGATCACTGCCATACCGCCGCCCACGGCTGCGGACCAGCCTTTTTCCACCCCGGCGAAAAGCGCCACGGTGGCGGAAAAGAGGACGGCGATTGTTAATTGCAGGGCAACTACTCGGAAAACTGGCCAGGCGATACTTCTTGAAGAATCACTCACTTGCCGCACTTCCTTTAGACCCAAAGACACGGGATTATAGTTTGTTTACGTTGCCAAGGTCAAACGTGGTGCATCGTCAAAAGCCCCTCTAACAACAACTTATTCTGCTGAAAAAGTGGGCATTTGGCGATTACTTGCTTGGTAATCGAAACCGGTAAACCAGTGTCTGACCCGCAGGGTCAGACACCAAACACGCGGCCGGCGCAGGCCAGTGTCTGACCCTGCGGGTCAGACACTGCTTTACCGGTTTTAGCCGCGCAGACGCGCAATCACACCATCGAGGATGTCGAGGTCGGCAAAATCAATGATCATTTGACCGCGACCTTTAGCCCCCATCTTGAACATCACAGAAGTAGCCAAGGCATCCGACAGCTCTTCCTCCAGCCGCTTGATATCCCCCGACTTCTCCTTGGCCCGAGGCGCCGGTTTGGACTTGGCCTCCTCCATATGGTTGTGGACAAGTTTTTCCGTCTCGCGTACCGACAGTCGTTTCGCTACAACAACATTCGCCAAAGCAATTTGCGATGCCGCGTCGACAGCCAACAGGGCACGTGCATGCCCCATGTCAATATCCCCCGCCATGAGCATGGTCTGCACCGGCTCCGCCAAGTTAAGCAAACGCAACAAATTGGAAACCGCCGACCGCGACCGACCGACAGCCTGCGCCGCCTGCTCATGGGTAAACGAAAAATCGGTAATCAGGCGGTGGATACCCTGCGCCTCTTCAAGCGGGTTCAGGTCTTCACGCTGGATATTCTCGATCAGGGCCATCGCGGCCGCGGTCGTGTCATCCACGTCCTTCACCAAGACCGGCACAGTTTCCAAACCAGCAAGTTGCGCAGCACGGAAACGACGCTCGCCCGCAATGATTTCATATTTGACATGACCGCTTGCCTTGTCGATCCCCACCGGGCGAACCAACAGCGGCTGGATGATGCCCTGGGTCTTGATCGACGATGCCAGCTCGGCCAGCCCACCCTCGTCCATCTGGGTACGCGGCTGGTATTTGCCGGCTTGCAAGAATTGCACCGCCATCTCCGACGGAGTCGGGTGCGAAGTTGGATTGGACGGATCTTCGTCGCCGCCGAGCAGCGCGTCGAGACCGCGGCCGAGGCCTTTCATTTTTTTAGTAGCCATTGTGGATAAGTCTTACATTTTCTTGATACGTTTAACCATCTCGGCGCCGAAGGCGATGTACGCCTGCGCGCCCTTCGACGTCGGGTCGAAAGTCACCCCCGGCATGCCGTAAGACGGCGCCTCGGCCAGTCGCACATTGCGCGGGATGATGGTCTTGAATACTTTGTCGCCGAAGTGCTGCTCGAGCTGGGCCGAGACTTGCTGCGACAACGTCATGCGCGGATCGAACATCACGCGCAGCAGGCCGATGATCTTCAGGTCCGGATTCAGGTTGGCGTGCACCTTCTTGATGGTGTTGACCAGGTCGGACAAACCTTCCAGCGCGTAGTACTCACACTGCATCGGAATGATCACGCCGTGCGCCGCGCACAAACCGTTCAGCGTCAGCATCGACAGCGCAGGTGGGCAATCGATCAGCATGAAGTCATAGTCTTTCGCTGCCAATCCCAGCGCATCGCGCAGGCGGCGCTCGCGGTTCTCGAGCTGCACCATCTCGACTTCGGCGCCAGCCAGCTCGCGGTTGGCAGGCAGCACATCAAAGCCGCCGGCTTCCGAACGCACGCGCGCGGTCGCCACGTCAGCCGTGCCGAGCAAGACTTCATAAGTGGAAGCTTGAAGCGTCGCCTTGTTGATCCCCGCGCCCATTGTCGCGTTACCTTGAGGATCGAGGTCAACAAGCAACACTCGTTGATTAAGTTTGGCCAGGCCGGCGGCCAGGTTCACAGTCGTGGTAGTCTTACCTACGCCGCCTTTTTGATTTGCTACACAGAAAATTTTGGCCATCGAGTTTTCTTATATGGTCTAAATCGTTTATTCGGTATAAACCGTTTATACTATTTATTTCGTATAAACGATTGAAATTATTTATACTGTTTAGCCAGTTACGCCCTGCCGATGAAAACCAGGTGGCGCTGTGCATCCAGTCCTGGTACTTGCAAAGGCTGCAGCTCGTTCACTTTCCATGGGTCTGGCAGTCGCTCTCGCTCCTCCGCCGGTGCCGTTCCTTTCAGGGCGATGAATCGCCCGCCCTCTGCCAGCAGGTGCCCGGACCAGTTCACAAAATCGCTCAGGTCCGCAAAGGCCCGCGAGGTGATGACGTCGTAAGGCGTCTTGACCTGCAGTTCCTGCACTTTCTTCGTGTACACCGTAACGTTGCCAAGTTCCAGCTCTGCTTTGACCTGGTTCAGGAAGGCCGTCTTTTTGTGGACGATGTCGATCATCGACACTTTCATGTCCGGCCTGGCAATCGCCAGCACTACGCCCGGCAATCCGCCCCCTGCCCCAACATCCAGCACATTCTGCGCATCCTTGAATGCCGGCACCGCTGCCAGCGAATCCAGGACGTGCAGGGTCATCATTTCCATCGGGTCGCGCACGGCCGTCAGGTTGTACACCTTGTTCCACTTGTTCAGCAGGGCCAGGTAATCCAGCAGTTTTTCCTGCTGTGATTCGCTCAGGCCCAGGTCCAGCTTTTCGACACCACTTTTCAGCACGTGCGCCAATGCGGCGCGATCAAACACCGCCATCAAGCCGCCTCGTCTTTCAGCGTAACGAAGCCACCGTAGCCGGCTTTCTTCAGGTGCACCAAGAGCAGCGAAATCGCAGCCGGGGTCACGCCAGAAATGCGTGAAGCCTGGCCCAGGGTTTCAGGGCGATGCTTCTGAAGTTTCTGACGTACTTCCATCGACAGCGCTGTGATCTCGGCGTAGTTGAAGCCCTCTGGCAGCTTCAGGTTTTCGTAATGCTCGTGACGCTCAACCTCGCGCAATTGGCGATCGATATAGCCCGAGTACTTCAGGGTGATCTCGATCTGCTCCATCACTGCCTCATCGGTGACGCCCGGACCTGCCAGCGGCTGGCCTTCATTGCCGGTCATGGTCATCAGCTTTTCATAGCCGACACCCGGACGGCGCAGCAGGTCTGCCAGCGAATATTCGCGTTCGATGGCCTGGCCAATCACACGCTCCGATTCGGCTGCTGCCAGGATGCGCGGGTTGACCCAGGTCGATTTCAGGCGCTCGAGTTCCTGTGCCACCGACTCGCGTTTGCGGTCGAACGCTTCCCACTGCGCATCACCGACCACGCCCAGCTTACGCCCGATTTCTGTCAGGCGCATGTCAGCGTTGTCTTCACGCAGGCTCAGGCGATACTCCGCGCGGCTGGTGAACATGCGGTATGGCTCCTGCACACCCTGGGTAACGAGGTCGTCGACCAGCACGCCGAGGTAGGCTTCGGAACGGGCCGGGGTCCAGGCTTCTTCGCCCTTGGTTTGCAGTGCCGCGTTGATACCGGCCAGCATGCCTTGGGCCGCCGCTTCCTCGTAGCCGGTGGTGCCGTTGATCTGCCCAGCGAAGAACAGGCCGTTGATCGCCTTGGTTTCCAGCGACGCTTTCAGGCCGCGCGGGTCGAAATAGTCGTACTCGATGGCGTAGCCCGGGCGCAGGATGTGGGCGTTTTCCAAGCCCTTCATCGAACGCACCAGCTCGATCTGCACATCAAATGGCAGGCTGGTCGAGATACCGTTCGGATAGAACTCGTGGGTCGTCAGGCCTTCCGGTTCCAGGAAAATCTGGTGCGATTCCTTGGCCGAGAATCGATGGATCTTGTCCTCGATCGACGGGCAATAACGCGGGCCGACACCCTCGATTACGCCGGTGTACATCGGGCTGCGGTCCAGGCCGCCACGAATAATGTCATGGGTTTTCTGGTTAGTGTGGGTCACCCAGCACGGCAGTTGTTGCGGGTGCATGGCGGCGTTGCCCATCACCGAGAACACTGGCACTGGGTCCAGGTCGCCCGGCTGCTCGGTCATTTGCGAGAAGTCGATGCTGCGGCCATCGATGCGCGGTGGCGTGCCGGTCTTCAGGCGGCCCTGCGGCAGCTTCAATTCCTTCAGGCGTGCGGACAGCGAAATCGCTGGCGGATCGCCGGCGCGGCCAGCCGAGAAGTTCTGCAGGCCGACGTGGATCTTACCGTCCAGGAAGGTACCGGCAGTCAGCACGACAGCACGTCCCAGGAACTTCAGGCCAATCTGGGTGACAGCGCCGACTACGCGGTCGCCCTCCACCATCAGGTCGTCCACCGCCTGCTGGAACAGCCACAAGTTCGGCTGGTTTTCCAGGCGATGGCGGATGGCAGCTTTGTACAGGATACGGTCGGCCTGGGCGCGAGTCGCGCGCACGGCGGGGCCTTTGGACGAATTCAGGATACGGAACTGGATGCCCGACTCATCGGTTGCGATGGCCATGGCGCCGCCCATTGCGTCGACCTCTTTCACGAGGTGGCCTTTGCCAATGCCGCCAATGGAAGGGTTGCACGACATCTGTCCCAGCGTCTCAATGTTGTGGGTCAACAGGAGAGTCTTCTGGCCCATGCGGGCAGAAGCGAGGGCCGCTTCGGTACCGGCGTGACCACCGCCGACAACGATAACGTCGAATTCAGTAGGAAATAACATGGTAAAAATGGGGGAAAGCTGGGGATCGAACTGAATTATAAAGTTTTTTCGACCTTGCGAATTTTTTGGGCAGGATTTTTTTGATCGCAATGTTTCACGTGAAACAAAAAAGGGCGCCTTTTGGCGCCCTCTTCAACATTGTTTCACGTGAAACACCATCACTTCAACCATGCGTCATAGCCCGTCTTGACGATCAACAGGACCACCACAACCAGGAACAAACGGCGAACAAACTCGCTGCCGTGCTTCAGCGCCAGCTTGGTACCGAGCACGGAACCGACAACCTGGCAGACCGCCATCGTCAGGCCCAGCTGCCAGATGATGTGGCCGGTAACGCCAAACAGCATAATTGCCGCCACATTACACGCCACATTCACGACTTTCGCTGCTGCCGAAGCGCCCAGGAAATCGAAGCCAAAACTGCGGACGAACAGGAAGACCAGGAAACTGCCGGTGCCCGGACCGAAGAAGCCGTCGTAAAAGCCAATGCCCGCGCCAACCAAGATCGCCAGCACCCTTTCCTTTGTCCCGGTGTGCAGCGGAGCGTGAACACTGCCGAGGTCTTTGCGATAGAAAGTGTACCCCGCCACTGCAACCAACACGAATGGCAGCAAGCCGCGCAGGAAGTCCGGCGGAATCTTGGTGACAGTGTATGCGCCGATGAAGGCAAACAGGAACGCGGCAATCGCCGCGGGTGCAACAGTAGTCCAGGCGATCCGGGTGCGGCGCGCATAGTTCACCGCCGCTGCACCGGTGCCAAACACACTGGCCACCTTATTGGTTCCCAACAGCGTTGCCGGGGCCGTGCCACCCATTGCCGAGAAGAGGGCCGGGATCTGGATCAGTCCACCGCCGCCAACCACCGCATCCACAAAACCAGCCGCGAACGCAGCGCCTGCCAGCAAACCATACTCGACCATCACGCTGCCCCAGCTATATTCGGAAATGTAATATTGTAAGTCGGAACTGAGCGGGACGCTGGAGGCTGGTGTAAGCTTTCCCGATGAACCCGATGACCTCTTTCAGTTTCGCGACCGTTCCCACTATCCTCTCCGCGCCCGGCGCGGCCAAGGATCTGGGCCCGGAACTACGCTCCCGCTTCCCGAACATTCGCCGCGTACTGGTGGTGACCGACCAGGGCTTCCTGCGCACAGGCCTGACGAAGGCGCCGATCGCAAGCTTGCGGGCGGCAATGTTTCACGTGGAACAATTTGCGGACGTGATAGCTGATCCGCCAGAACATGTCGTCGAAGACGCCCTCACCGCCGCGCGCCAGCACGAAACCGAACTCGTTATCGGACTCGGGGGCGGGAGCTCGATGGACGTCGCAAAGCTGGTCGCCGTACTTACTCCTGGCACTCAACCGCTGGCAGAAATCTACGGCATCGGCAATGTCCGCGGAACGCGCCTGCCCTTGATTCAGATCCCGACCACCGCTGGCACTGGCTCGGAAGTAACGAACATCTCCATAGTGACGACCGGCGCGACCACCAAAATGGGCATCGTCGCACCCCAGCTTTATGCGGACATGGCCATCCTCGACGCCGAACTCACCATTGGCTTGCCATCGCCGGTAACCGCCGCGACGGGTATCGACGCCATGGTGCACGCCATCGAGGCCTACACCAGCAAGCACAAGAAAAACCCCTTATCAGACGACCTGGCGCGCCAGGCACTGAGCCTGCTGTCCCGCCACTTGATCCGTGCCTGTGAGAATGGCCACGACCTGGCAGCCCGCCAAGCCATGCTGCTCGGCGCCATGCTGGCTGGCCAAGCCTTCGCTAACGCACCAGTCGCTGCAGTCCACGCACTGGCTTATCCCATCGGCGGCCTCTTCCATGTCCCGCATGGACTATCGAACTCGCTCGTGCTGCCCCACGTCCTGCGCTTCAATGCAGAAGCTTGCGCCGATCAATATGCCGAGCTCGCGGCGATTGTCGTTCCTCACGCGGAAGGCAGCACTGAAGCCCGGGCCGAGGCTCTTGCTGTTGCAATGCAACAATTTGCTGCCATCACCGGTCTGCCACGCTCCCTGCGGCAAGTCGGCATTTCCGACAGCGATCTCGACCTCCTGGCCGACGACGCCATGAAGCAGACACGTCTGCTCGGCAACAATCCACGTCCAGTCACCCGCGACGACGCCTACGCACTGTACAAATTGGCCCTCTAAAACATCACCTCCGACGGCGATATAATCCGCGTTCCCAAACACGCGGATACCTCACATGGCCAGCCGGTCCACCCCATTCATCCTCAGTCTGCTGATGGCCGGAACAGCCACCGCCGGCGAAGGAATCGATGGCCGTTTTGGCCGAACGGAAGTTCGCTACATCTCCGCCAAGCCGGCAATCTTCCACAACGGGCAGAAGGCATTCGCCATCGACGATGCCCAAGAGGCAGCAATCCTCCGGCTCATGCCGGAAGCCACGAAAGACTTCGTCCTCGTCCAAACCTGGAAGCCCGCCCAGGCATGCCCAACCAGCTTCCATGTGCTTGCCATACAAGCCAAAACGCCGCTTCAAGCGTCCCCAAATTTCGGCGTCTGTGCCGACCTCGCGGCAATGACGTTCGCAGGCCAATATCCGATCATGCACTTACGCCAAACCGGCGCGAAGAAAATTGAGCAGCTTGTGTGGAAAGATGGAAAGCTATTCGAGTTGCCACCGGTGACCGAAGCATGCTTCGCAAAGCACCAGCAAGCGATCGAAAAGAGCAACCGGCAGCCGCCAGCCGCCTATCTCGCGGCGGGAGAAGGGCGCCTGCAATTCCATTCGGCGCCGGATGAACATTGCGAAATCGCTGGGACCTTCGTCGTCCCCGGCGACCGGCTCGAGGCCTCCCGCGTGCACGGTCGCTTTACGCTGGTGTTCTACCAGCACCCCAAGGCAGCGAAAGTAGCTGCCGGTTGGGTCGACAGCACGCGCCTGAAGCCGGCCACCTAAGCCCGCTTGCGCTTCTTCCCTTGCAAATAAAGGATCTCGCCGACGATCCCTTTGCGGAATAGCAGTACGCAGGCAACGAAGATAAAGCCAATCACCAGGCTCACCGCTTCGCCAAGCGTGGAGAACCACTCGACGCCCGTTGCACCAGCCATCATCGTGCCGAAGTCGCCAAGCTTGTTTTCCAGCGAGATGATCAGGATCGCACCAATGATCGGCCCGACCAGGGTTCCCATGCCGCCCACCAGCGTCATGAGAATCACCAGCCCGGACATTGCCCAGTGCACGTCGGTCAGCGTTTCAAATCCCAGCACGATCGACTTGGTCGCCCCGGCCAGGGCAGCCAGCGAAGCGGAAAGCACGAACGCAGCCAGCTTGTACCGGTCAACGTCATAGCCCAGCGAAATCGCCCGCGGCTCATTTTCCTTGATCGCCTTCAGCACCTGGCCAAATGGCGAATGCACCGTACGCATGATCAACGCAAAACCGGCGATGAAAATCCCCAGCACCACGTAGTACATCGCAAGGTCGCTGCCCAGGTCCAGGACACCAAGCAGTTTGCCTCGCGGGACGCCCTGCAAGCCGTCCTCGCCGCCAGTGAAGTCGGTAAAGCGCAGCGCAGCGAAATACACCATCTGCGCCAACGCCAGCGTGATCATCGAGAAGTAAATCCCCTGCCGGCGGATTGCCAAGCCGCCCATCACCAATCCAATCGCCGCGCCGGACAGCACGCCAACCAGCAGACTCAGTTCAAACGGCAACCCCCAACTCTTCATTGCGTTGCCAGCGAAGTAGCCCGCCGCCCCGAAAAAGGCCGCGTGCCCGAACGACAGCAGACCCGTAAATCCGATCAGCAGGTTGAACGCGCAAGCAAACAATGCGAAGCACAAGAGCTTCATCAGCAGCACGGGATAGCCGACAAACGGCGCACCCAGCGCCAGCACGAATGCGATGGAGTAGCCCAGCTTCTTGTTCATTTATCGTTCCTTGCCAAACAGGCCGGCGGGTCGCAGCAATAGGATGATGACCATCACCAAAAACACGACGGTGTTGGCAAATTCTGGATAGAACACTTTCGTCAGCCCCTCGATCACACCGAGCGCCATGCCGGTGACGATCGAGCCCAGGATCGATCCCATGCCCCCGATCACCACAACGGCGAATACGACGATAATCAGGTTCGCCCCCATCAGGGGTGTCACTTGCTGGATTGGAGCCGCCAGAACGCCTGCAAAGCCCGCCAAAGCGACGCCGAAGCCATAGGTCAGGGTCACCATCAGCGGCACGTTGATCCCGAAGGCTTCCACCAGCTTCGGATTCTCGGTACCAGCGCGCAGGTAAGCCCCCAATTTGGTCTTCTCAATGACGAACCAGGTAGCCAGGCAAACCACCAGGGAAGCCAGAACAACCCAGGCGCGGTAATTCGGCATCACCATGAAGCCGAGGTCCGTCGCCCCCTGCAAGGCTTCAGGCGTCTCGAACGGCTGCCCGGAGACCCCGTAAAACGAGCGGAAACCACCCTCGACCAGCAGGGTCAGCCCGAAGGTCAGCAGCAGCCCGTAAAGGTGATCGAGCTTATACAAGCGGCGCAGCATGGTCCTTTCGATCACCACACCCAAAACGCCAACAATCAAGGGCGCCAGCAACAGCATGCTCCAATAGCTCATGCCGAAGTAGGTCATGCCGATCCACGCCACGAAGGCGCCCATCATATACATGGCCCCGTGCGCGAAATTGATTACATTCAGCAGCCCGAAAATCACGGCAAGGCCGAGGGACAACATGGCGTAAAAGGAGCCGTTGACGAGCCCCAGCAAAAGCTGGGACATCATCATCGGTAATGGGCGGCCGAAGATCTCCATCTAGCTTATTTCCACAAGGCGCATTTGGATTCCGACTTGGACATATAAGCCTGGTCACCCGGAATCGTCGCCACCACCTTGTAGTAGTCCCAAGGATATTTGGAATCCGACTGCTTCTTCACTTCCATCAAGTACATATCGTGCACCATGCGGCCATCCGGGCGGATGACGCCGTTGCTGGTGAAGACGTCCTTGATGGTGGTGGATTTCAGCTTCGCCATCACCTTATCGGCATCGTCGGTGCCCACTGCTTTCACGGCAGCCAGGTATTGCGATGCCGCGGAATAGTCGCCTGCCTGCAGCATCGACGGCTCTTTCTTCATCTTCGCGAAGTAGCGCTTCGACCAGGCGCGCGTGGTGTCGTTCATGTCCCAGTACCAGCCATCGGTCAGGTACATGCCGGCAGTCGCGTTCAGGCCGAGGGAATGGATGTCGTTGATGAACACCAGCAGGCCGGCCATCTTCATCTTCTTCGACACGCCGAACTCGTTGGCTGCCTTGACCGAATTGATAAAGTCGCCGCCGGCATTTGCCAGGCCGAGTACCTGTGCCCCGGAAGAAGAAGCCTGCATCAGGAAGGACGAGAAATCGGTGCCAGGGAAGGGGTGCCGCACATTGCCAAGCACCTTGCCGCCTGACTTGCTCACCACCTCGCTCGTGTCCTTCTCCAGCGAATGGCCGAAGGCGTAATCGGCGGTAAGGAAGTACCAGTTCTTGCCGCCCTGCTTCACCATGGTGCTGCCGGTGCCGCGCGCCAGCGCCACCGTGTCATAAGCGTAGTGCACGGTGTAGGGTGTGCATTCCTCGTTGGTCAGGCGCGAGGAGCCGGCCCCGATGACGATGAACACCTTCTTCTTATCGGCGGCCACTTTTGCCATCGCCAGGTTGGCGCCGGAATTGGTGCCGCCAATCAGCATGTCTACGCCCTGCTGGTCGAACCATTCGCGCGCCTTCGACGCCGCGATATCGGCCTTGTTCTGGTGGTCGGCAAAAACGAACTCGATCTTTTTGCCGTTGATCGCGCCGCCCGCATCGGCAATGGCCATCTTGATCGCTTCGGCCCCGCCCTGCCCGTCGATGTCTGAATAGACGCCGGACATGTCGGTAATGAAGCCGATCTTGATGGTGTCGCCGGAAATCTGGGCGTGGGCGCTGCCCACGGATCCAACTGCGCAAAAGGCTGCTGCAAAGGCAATGGCGTTGCGTTTCATAGTGTCTCCGTTTTCAGTTTTGATATTCAAACGCCCAGCAGCTCGGTCAATACCGGCATGCGGGCATCCAGTTCCGATGACGCAAAACTCTCAACAATCCGACCGTGTTCCATGACGTAAAACCGATCCGCCAGCGGCGCCGCGAACCGGAAATTCTGTTCGACCATCACAATCGTGTATCCCTTGGCTTTCAGCGTGCGAATCATGCGTGCCAGGCCTTGCACGATCACGGGCGCCAGCCCTTCCGAGATTTCGTCCAGCAGCAGCAAACGCGCTCCGGTGCGAAGGATGCGCGCGACCGCCAGCATCTGCTGTTCGCCGCCCGAAAGACGCGTGCCCTGGCTAGCGCGGCGCTCCTTCAAGTTCGGGAACATCTCGTAGATTTCTTCGACCGACATGCCCTGCCCGGTTTTCAATGCGGGCGGCAGCAGCAGGTTTTCCTCAGTCGTGAGCGAAGAAAAAATGCCGCGCTCTTCGGGACAATAGCCGACTCCCAGGTGGGCGATCTTGTGCGTCGGCAAACCGATCGCCTCCTGGCCATTGATGCGGATCGAGCCTTTGCGCGTCCCCGTCAGGCCCATAATGGCACGCAGCGTGGTGGTGCGGCCGGCGCCATTACGGCCAAGCAGCGTCACTACTTCGCCATGGTTCACATTCAGGTTGACGTCATGCAGGATATGCGACTCGCCGTACCAGGCCTGAAGCTGGCTGATCTCCAGCGCGGCCGTCATGCTTCGCTCCCCATATAGGCTTCCATCACCTGCGGGTTCTTCGAGACCTCTTCATATGGCCCTTCCGCCAGCACCGCCCCACGCTGCAGCACGGAGATGCGGTCGCAAATGCCCGAGACCACGCTCATATTGTGTTCGACCATCAGGATCGTGCGGCCGGTGGACACCTTTTTGATCAACTCCGTCACCCGATGCACATCCTCGTGGCCCATGCCTTGGGTCGGTTCATCGAGCAGCATCAGTTCAGGTTCCATTGCCAGCGTGGTCGCGATCTCCAAAGCGCGCTTGCGGCCATATGGCATGTCGACCGTCAGCGTATCGGCGAACGATGCCAGGTCGACCTCCGCCAACAGCTCCATCGCACGCCCATTCAACTGCTCCAACGAGCGTTCGCTGCGCCAGAAATGAAATGTTGTACCGAGCTTGCGCTGCAAGCCGATGCGCACGTTTTCGAGCACGGTCAGGTGAGGGAAGACAGCGGAGATCTGGAATGAGCGGATCACCCCCATGCGCGCAATCTGCGCCGGCTTGCAGGAGGTGATGTCCTTGCCGTTAAAGAGGATCTGCCCCGAAGTGGGAACCAGGAATTTGGTCAGCAGGTTAAAGCAGGTCGTCTTGCCGGCGCCGTTCGGGCCGATCAGGGCGTGGATATGCCCACGCTGGACTTGCAAGTCCACGTTGGCGACAGCGGTGAATCCCTTGAACTCCTTGGTTAAACTCTTTGTTTCCAAGATGAAGTCGGACATTGTGTCTCCCCGGTTTTGCTAGATCATACACAAAAGCGCTGCCTTTTCCGCGATCATGATTACCGGGGAATTCGTGTTACCGGAAGTTATGGTGGGCATGACCGAAGCGTCGGCGATGCGCAGTCCGCGCACACCGCGAACCCGTAATTCGCTGTCAACCACGGCCGAAACGTCATCCGCCCGCCCCATTTTGCAGGTTCCAACCGGATGGAAAATCGTCGTGCCGATCGAGCCCGCAGCCTCCGCCAACTCCTCGTCGGTGCGAAAATGCACACCGGGTTTGCATTCTTCCGGCCTGTATTTCGCCAGCGCCGGCGCCGCAACAATCTTCCGGGTGAGGTTCAGCGCAGCCGCGGCGACACGCCGGTCTTCATCGGTGCTTAAGTACATCGGTGTGATCTTCGGCGGCGCATAAGAATCAGCGGAAGCGATCCGCACATGGCCGCGCGAGGTCGGGCGCAAGTTGCAAACGCTGGCGGTGAAAGCAGGGAAGTCGTGCAACGGTTCGCCAAAGCGCTCCAGCGACAGCGGCTGCACATGGTATTCCAGGTTTGGAGTCGCCTGTTCAGGGCCCGAGCGCGCAAAAGCGCCCATTTGCGATGGCGCCATGGACATCGGTCCGCTCTGGAATAGCGCATATTCAAGCCCGATGCGCGCCTTGCCCAGCCAGCTCGAGGCCAGCGTATTCAGGGTCCGCGCGCCTTCGACTTTGAACACCATGCGCAGTTGCAGGTGATCCTGCAGGTTGGCCCCAACACCAGGCAAATCGAGCACCGGCGGCACACCTGCCTGTGCCAGCACCTCCGCAGGTCCGATACCGGACAACTGCAAAATCTGCGGCGTGCCGATCGCCCCAGCCGCCAACAAGGTTTCGCGCGCCTCGGCTTGCCAGCGCGTACCACCGCCGGTGAAGATGACGCCTTTGCAAATGCCCTCCTCCAGCACCAGTTTTTCAACATGGCAGCCGGTCATCAGCGTCAGGTTAGGGCGTCCCGTCGCGGCACGGAGAAAAGCTTTGGCCGTATTCCAGCGAATACCGCGCTTCTGGTTCACCTCAAAATACGAGCAGCCGAAATTGTCGCCGCGGTTGAAATCCTCGATCTTTGGAATGCCCGTCTGTTCCGCCGCATCGCGAAAGGCATCGAGAATATCCCAACGCAGTCGCTGCTTTTCAACGCGCCATTCTCCGCCTGCGCCGTGGAAATCCGATGCGCCGCCGTGATGGTCTTCGCTCTTGCGGAATAAGGGCAGGACTTCCGACCAGCGCCAGCTCGCATCCCCGCACAGCTCGGCCCAATGGTCGTAATCATTGGCCTGGCCCCGCATGTAAATCATGCCGTTGATCGAAGAACTGCCGCCGAGGACTTTCCCGCGCGGGTAAATCAGGCTGCGCCCGCCCAATCCCACATCGGGTTCGGTGCGAAACAGCCAGTCCGTTCGCGGATTATTGATGCAATGGAGGTAACCGACCGGGATATGGATCCAGACGTAATCGTCTTTTCCTCCCGCCTCGATCAACAGGACCTGGTTTTTTGGATTTTGCGTCAGGCGATTTGCGAGAACGCAGCCCGCCGTCCCACCGCCTACAATGATGAAGTCAAACTGGCCTGCAGGTTCCAAGTGTTCTCCGGGTCAGGAATGATCGATTTCCGAGATCAGCGTTTCCATCAATTTTGCAGTCGGCATGGCGCGGCATTTAGCGACGCCCGTCCCCGCCCACAACGACATCAATTCGGGATCGCCACGCTTCGCCGCTTCAGCACGAATGCTGCGGGTAAGAGCGTTCTGGATGGGATATGCCGGCACTTCGGCCTCCACCTCGGCCATCTGTCGCATGAAGCGGTTCTCAATACCGCGTGCGTAGCGCCCCGTAATGGCACGCGTGAGTCGGGTAGGGTTGCCTTGCGCAGCCAGCAAGCGCTCTTTGTACGCGATTGGAAGGCCCGACTCCTCCGTAACCATAAAAGCAGTTCCCATTTGCACAGCAGCTGCACCCAGCGCCAGCCGCTCACGGATTTCGCCGCCCGTCATGATATTTCCCGCAGAGATAACGGGAATCTTTACCGCCTGCAGCACGGCGGACAATAGCGGGACTGCCTCCATCGTGGCAGCGGTTTGCTCGCCAATAAAGGTGCCGCGATGGCCGCCCGCCTCCACGCCGGAAGCGACAACCGCATCAGCCCCGGCAGCTTGCCAGGCCATCGCTTCTTCCACATTGGTCACGGTACCGATAACAAAAATGCCCGCATCGTGAAGACGTTTTACCTGGTCGGCCCTAAGGATATCGAAGGTAAAACTGGCGACAGCAGGCTTTAGCTGCAGCAAAAGCTCAAACTGTGCCGCGAAATCCTCACACCAATTGGCCGGCATCGGCAGGTCCGGCCAGCCAAGCGAACTCCAAATTGGCCGCAACAAACCGATCCCGCGCTCAACCTCCACCTGCGAAGGGGATGGAATCTCCTGCACGAAGCAATTCAGCATGAACGGTTTGGGTGTCAGCTGCCGGGTTTCGGCAACTTCAGCACGGATCGTTTCCTGCGAAATCATCGAAATACCGAACGAACCGAGACCGCCGGCATTCGACACCGCCGCCACCATGGCCGGCGTATTCGCCCCGCCGGCCATCGGACCCTGGATGATCGGCAGGGGAAAAATCGTATTCAAGCGCATTTTTTACCCTTTCAAGCTGTGGATAACACTATGAATATCCACAGGCATCGTTTGTGAGTAAACAAGACTTCCCGAAAACCGCCCAAAATTGTCCAAAAACAGTTCGCAGCTCACGCAAGGTTTACGCGCCTGCTTATACAGCTCGTAAACCCCTGATTTTTCTCTGCAAGGTGCACTTATCCACAGAAAGTCAGGGTTGTTAACAACCACTACTACTTTGTATACACACTAATCTAACGTAAACAAAACTCGCCACCTATACTGAACAAGCAAGTTGTTCCATGCAATTCGCCTGGAGGGGCTCTTGTCGACTACCGACGCCTATCGACGCTTTCGCAGGCGATTGCTCGTTACCATGACGATGCTCGCTTTGCTCGCCACGGCAGTCGTCGCCTGGCAGCTAGCGTCCTCCGCACGCGATCGTGAACAGGCGATCCGCCAGCAAACACAGCACTCCGCTCGCGCTATCGAAGCGCAAGTTCTCAGCACAATCCAGCTATCCGACGTTGCCTTGCTCGGTTTTGCCAATGCAATCAAAGTCGCGCCCAATACACCGCAGACGATCGATGGCTTGCTCGCCTCCCGAGGTGCCACATTCGGAAGCAATTTCTGGATAACCTTCCTGGATCCAAACGGCTTCGCCACCGCCAGTTCGCGCGATATTCCCGTCAAAGGCGTGAACTATGCAGATCGCGATTACTTTCAAGCGCAACTCAAGCCTGGAAGCGAACTTTTCGTTGGTGAACCAACCCGAGGACGAGTTTCAAACCTGCGGCTGCTCTTCCTTAGCCGCCGTGTTGAAGACGCCAGCGGCAAATTTCTCGGGGTGATTGTGGCTCCCGTTGATACCAGCCGCCTCGCTGAAACCTTCGAAAATTCTCGCCTTAGCAGCGACGTCACAATCACCCTCTTCCATACCAATGGCCACATCGTCGCGCGTGCCCCTCTATTCGAAGAAACCTTCAATCGCGATATCCGCGACTCAAATATCTACAAAGCCTTCGGCCAGATACCCGTAGGCACGATCGAGACAGTCAGTCCTATAGACAAAAAATCGCGAATCGCCAGTTACCGCAAGCTGCCTAACCTGCCGCTGGTAGTCACCGTCGGCAGTTCCAATGTCGGCCTGGCCCTCATCTCGCAACGGCAATTCCTGATTGCAGGTGCAGCACTGTTCCTGATCTTTACACTGATCCTTGCCGCGATCATTTATGCCTTGCGTAGTTTCGCTGCCGCCGAAGATCGTGAACGACGCTTCCGCACCCTTTACGCAACTTCAGTCGAAACCGAAAAGAAGCTGGCCAGCAGCGAACAACGCCTGCGCCTGATTGCCGACAACCTCCCAATCGTGATCGCCTACATGGACCGCGACGAGCGTTATTCGTTCAAGAACCGCCGCTTTGCTGAAATTTACGGCAAAGGCGAGAGCCTGCAACAAGTCCTGCAACCGCACCAGTACACGGAAACCAGACCTCACCTGGAACGCGCCTTCGCCGGAGAAACCGTCCACTTCGAACGCAGCATGCTCCGCAACGGCCAGGAGTGCTGGGACGCCATCACTTACGTACCTGATCGCGACGAATATGGAAAAGTAATCGGCCTGTTCGTCATGGCGGAAGACATCAGCGAGCGAAAACGTCACGAAGAATCCAGCAAACTGGCGACACTGATGTACGAAAACGCCAGCGAAGGCATGATGGTCACGGATGCCGAAGGACGCATCCTCTCCGTGAACCCTGCTTTCTCCCAAATCAGCGGCTACGCGCCTGACGAAGTGATCGGCCACCTGGCCTACGAACTGACTTCAAGCCACCAGGACATCAAGTTCTACAGCCGGATGCGCCAAACCATCACGCATACTGGCTACTGGGAAGGCGAAATCTGGCACCAGCACAAGAACGGCGACCATTACCTCGTTTCGCTGCGCTTCAACACAGTCTTCGACAACAAGGGCGCCCCACTGCGCCACGTCGCCCTCTTCACCGACATCACGAAGAAAAAAGCAAGTGAAGAGGCCATCTGGAAACAGGCCAACTTTGACACCCTTACTGGCCTGCCCAACCGGCGCATGTTCAACGACCGTCTGCGGCAGGACATCAAAAAAGCGGCACGCGACCAGCTTCCAATGGCGCTGATCTTCATCGACCTCGATGGCTTTAAGGCCGTCAACGATACGCTAGGCCACGATTTCGGAGACATCCTGCTCAAACAAGTAGCAGAGCGGTTGCTGCAATGCGTCCGCAACACCGATACCGTCGCCAGGCTCGGAGGAGATGAATTCACCGTCATCCTCAGTGAGCTGAAGGAACCCGGCGACGTTGTCAGGATCGTGCAGGAAATCCTCCATTGCCTGGCCAGGCCGTTCCAGCTCAAGCATGAGACCGCCCATATTTCAGGCAGCATCGGCATTTCCCTCTTCCCGGATGACGGCAACGACGCCGAAGTGCTCATCAAAAATGCAGACCAGGCCATGTATCTCGCCAAGCAGCAGGGCCGAAACCGCTTCAGCTACTTCGCGCCCTTCATGCAGGAGGCCAGCCAGATGCGCATCGAGCTCGCGAACGAGCTACGTAATGCATTGAAAAACAAGGAATTGCGCCTGCTGTTCCAGCCAATCCGCAACCTCGCAAATGGCAAAGTAGAGATGGCGGAAGCCTTGATTCGCTGGGAACACCCTCAACGCGGACTGCTCAAGCCAGCGGAATTCATAGGCGTTGCCGAAAATACCGGCGTCATCGCCGGCATCGGTGAATGGGTCTTCCAGGAAGCTGCAGCCATGGCAGCCAGCTTTGGCAAGGGCTTCAAAATATGCGTGAACAAATCAGCCTGGCAGTTCCGTCATGAAGCGGTGGGTGTCGACCATTGGCTCGAACTGCTGCGAGAGCAGGCACTTTCTCCACGCTCAATGGTGATCGAAGTAACAGAAGGGCTGTTATTGGAAGCCAACCGGGAAGTTGTACAGCGTGTGCAATCACTGCGGGATGCTGATCTTCAGATTTCCCTGGACGATTTTGGGCTTGGCTACTCATCCCTGAACTTCCTGAAGCGCTTCAAGATCGATTTCCTCAAGCTGGACACCTGTTTCAGCGATAACCAGCTGCTTTGCGAAGCCATAGTCACCATGGCGCACAAGCTCGACATCAAAGTCATCGCCGAAAAGATCGAAAACGAAGCCCAACTGGAAATTTTGATGGCCGCAGGTTGCGATTTTGGCCAGGGATTCCTGTTCGGAGTGCCAATTTCAGGTGAAAAACTGCATCACCTGTTGATAAGTCAATGAATATCCACAGGATCGAATGTGCGTAAACACCGTTTTTGAGTTCACGCACAAAATTTGTTCAGAACTCATCCGGTTTACACGCAGTTCTTGTCCAGCCAGTTCTACAATTCGTAAACTTCTGATTCTGTGGATGTTAACAGGTTTATCCACAGACCGGGTCGCGTTTACTATCTACTACTATCCTTTCGTATACAACTTTAAATAAATAGAGGACAACTCGCGCATGCGTCTCGGGATCATCTCAGCCTTGGCAGAAGAGCAACAAGGTCTACTGGAAGCCATGGAGAGCCCCTACAAGCTCATCCACGGTAAGCGTGAGTACACGGCCGGAAAACTCTGGAAAATCGATTCTGTGGCTGTTTTATCGCGAATTGGGAAGGTTGCTGCTGCAGTCACAGCTGCAACACTTGTGGAGAAGTTCAACGTTACCCACATAATTTTTACCGGCGTTGCCGGTTCTGCAGACCTTGGGGTTCGCGTTGGTGACGTTGTCGTCGCGGATTCCCTGGCTCAACACGATTTTGATGCCAGTCCACTGTTTCCCCGCTTCGAAATACCGTTGACCGGGCTCTCGCGCATGCCTACAGACCGCGAATTGAGCCTGAAACTGAGCCTGGCTACCCGTCAATTCTTGCAAAACGATGCGCAAGTACACCGTGGCCTGATCGGCAGCGGAGACCAATTCATCAAGGACAGAGCCCATCTGGAGGCCCTGAAAGACGCACTGCCTGATTTATTGGCAGTGGAAATGGAAGGAGCAGCGGTAGCCCAGGTCTGTCACGAGCTGGAAATACCGTTTGCCATCATGAGGACTATTTCGGACAACGCAAATGAAGAAGCGGCGACGGATTTCATGCACTTTGTGCAAACCGTCGCCGCTCGCTACGCCTATGGCGTCATCCAGAATTTCTGCAAATCGCTTACTTGATCGGCAGCTTGGTGGTGTTTTTGACTTCTTCCATCACCGCATAAGTGTGGGTCTCCCGCACACCTTTCTGCAGCAATGTTTTGCCCAGGAACTCGCGATACGCCGCCATGTCCTTCACGCGAGCCTTGACCAGGTAGTCAAAACCGCCGGCCACCATATGGCATTCCAAGACTTCAGGAATGAGCTGGACGCTATGCTTGAAGGCATCAAACACCTCCGGCGTCGTGCGATCCAGCACAACTTCGATGAACACCAGCAGCGAAACGTCCAGTAGCTGCGGGTTCAGCTGCGCCGTATAACCCATGATGTAGCCTGCTTCGTGCAGCTTGCGCACACGCTCCAGGCAAGCTGCAGGCGAGAGGTTCACTCGCGCAGCCAGTTCCACGTTGCTGATCCGGCCATCGTTCTGCAACTCGGCCAGAATTTTCTTACTGATCTTGTCCAGCATTACATCCCCACTATTAATTTTATTCGGTCAAATTCTCTCACCAAAAACTATCTATTGCTAGTAATAAGTATTACCAGAATTAATCCGAGCGATTCCGCCGTACAATCGAATCATTAGTTGCACTGCACAACACGCCCGCGCAAACGAACTTTGCCGGGCGTGTTTTCGTAGGTGCCCAACGACTTTTTACATACTAGCCAATAGAGACATTCATGCACCTGAACACCACTCCGTTCGCCGCACTTCAAGCAGAAATCCTGCGAGATCCAAGCCCGCTGCGCAGCGCCATCACTGCTGCATATCGCCGCGACGAACAAACTGCCGTGCAGTGGCTTTTGTCGCAAATTAACGTCGGATCGCCGGAAACGACGCAAGATGCGCAATCCCTGGCAAAGCGCCTGGTGACCGCCGTACGTGAAAAACGCACCCGTTCTTCCGGCGTAGATGCTCTGATGCATCAATTCTCTCTATCGTCCGAAGAAGGCATCGCACTGATGTGCCTGGCCGAAGCACTGCTGCGTATTCCGGACTCCGCAACTGCCGACCGCTTGATCGCCGACAAAATCTCCAAGGGTGATTGGCGCAAACACCTGGGCGAGTCGCCTTCGATGTTCGTGAACGCCGCAACCTGGGGCCTGCTGATTACCGGTAAGCTGGTCAGCTCGTCCAGCGAAGAAGGCCTGGGTTCGGCCATTACCAGCCTGATCGCCAAGGGTGGCGAACCGCTGATTCGCAAAGGCGTCGACCTGGCGATGCGCATGCTCGGTAACCAGTTCGTCACCGGCCAGACCATCGAAGAAGCGATCAAGAACGGCAAGGACAACGAAGCGCGCGGCTACCGCTACTCCTATGACATGTTGGGCGAAGCAGCGTTGACGGAAGCCGATGCAGCCAATTACTACGCTGCTTACGAAAAAGCGATCCACGCAATTGGCAAGGCATCGAACGGCCGCGGCATTCGCAATGGCCCAGGCATTTCCGTCAAGCTGTCCGCACTGCACCCACGCTACAGCCGCGCCCAGCGTGAACGCGTGATGTCCGAGCTGCTGCCGCGCCTCACCGCACTGGTGAAGCTGGCCAAAGGCTATAACATCGGCCTGAATATCGACGCCGAAGAAGCCGATCGCCTGGAATTGTCGCTCGACCTGATGGAAGCACTGTCCTTCAACCCCGAGCTGGAAGGCTTCGACGGCATTGGTTTTGTGGTGCAGGCTTACCAGAAGCGCTGCCCGTTCGTGATCGACTACCTGGTCGACCTGGCCAAACGCAGTGGCCGCAAGTTCATGGTGCGCCTGGTGAAAGGCGCCTACTGGGATGCCGAAATCAAACGCTCCCAGGTTGACGGCCTGCCTGGCTATCCGGTCTACACCCGCAAGGTCTACACCGATGTGTCCTACCTGGCTTGCGCACAGCGCTTGCTGGCAGCCGCTGACGTGATTTACCCGCAGTTCGCGACCCACAACGCCCAAACCCTGTCCACCATTTACACCTGGGCCAAGCGCGACGGCATCAGCGGCTACGAATTCCAATGCCTGCACGGCATGGGCGAAACCCTGTACGACCAGGTAGTGGGTGCCGAAAACCTGGACAAGCCTTGCCGCATTTACGCACCGGTCGGTTCTCACGAAACCCTGCTCGCCTACCTGGTACGCCGCCTGCTGGAAAACGGCGCCAACTCCTCCTTCGTGAACCAGATCGTTGACGAAAGCATCCCGGTCGACTCGCTGATCTCCAATCCGATCGAAGTAGCGCGCAGCCTGAAAGGCGAGCCCCACCCCGCCATCGCCCTGCCGCTGGACATGTTTGGCGCCGAGCGCAAAAACTCCGCCGGTATCGACCTGGCGAACGAAGACGTACTGCGCGAAGTATCGCTGGCGCTGGCGAAACCGCGCAGCTGGAATGCCCGCCCGCTGCTCGCCGTTGAAGCCAGTGCCGGCCAAGCCGCGCAAGCAGTCATCAACCCGGCCCGCAAAGACGATGTCGTAGGCTCCGTAACCGAAGCGACAGCCGAAGACGTCAACAACGCCCTGAACGCCGCCAGCCAGTTCGCCATGGATTGGCAAACCACCGAGCCATCGCAACGCGCCGCCTGCCTGGAACGCGCCGCAGACCTGTTCGAAACCCACAAGCTGGAGCTGATGGCGCTGGCCGTACGCGAAGCCGGCAAATCGCTGCCAAACGCGATTGCCGAAGTCCGCGAAGCGGTTGACTTCCTGCGCTACTACGCCGTGCAAGTACGCGGCTCCACCAACACGCTGGCGCTGGGCCCTGTCACCTGCATCAGCCCATGGAACTTCCCACTGGCGATCTTCACCGGCCAGGCCGCCGCCGCGCTGGCAGCCGGCAACGTGGTGCTGGCAAAACCAGCAGAACAGACCCCGCTGATCGCCCAGCGCGCAGTCGAACTTCTGCACGAAGCCGGCGTACCGCGCGCAGCCCTGCAATTCCTGCCAGGCCGCGGCGAAGTCGTTGGCGCAGGCCTGTGCAATGACTCGCGCGTCAAAGGTGTAATCTTCACTGGCTCCACCGAAGTGGCGCAGCTGATCAACCGCACCCTCGCCAAGCGCGCCGCAGCGGAAAATGTGGACATCCCGCTGATCGCCGAAACTGGCGGCCAGAACGCGATGATCGTGGACTCCTCCTCCCTGCCGGAGCAGGTAGTGGGCGACGCCATTTCGTCCGCCTTCGACAGCGCCGGCCAGCGCTGCTCCGCCCTGCGCGTGCTGTTCCTGCAAGAAGACATTGCCGACAAGACCATCAAGATGCTCAAAGGCGCGATGAAAGAGCTGCGCGTAGGCTCGCCAGACCGCCTCGTGACTGACATCGGCCCCGTCATCGACAAGGAAGCGCAGCAAAACCTGCTGTCGCACATCGAAAAAATGCGCGCCCACGCAAAAGCCAGCTTCTCGCTCGAGGTGCCAGGCGCCGACACCGGCACATTCGTGCCGCCGACTGTACTGGAAATCCGCTCCCTGTCCGAGCTGACCAAGGAAGTCTTTGGCCCGGTCATGCACGTAATCCGCTACAAGCGCTCCGAACTGCCGAAAGTGATCGAGCAAATCAACGGCAGCGGCTTCGGCCTGACCCTGGGTGTTCACTCCCGAATCGATGAAACCATCGACTACATCACCTCCAGCGCGCACGTCGGCAACATCTACGTGAACCGCAATATTGTTGGCGCGGTGGTGGGCGTGCAGCCATTCGGCGGCGAAGGCAAATCCGGCACCGGCCCGAAAGCCGGCGGCCCGCTGTACCTGAAACGCCTGCAGCGCGCTCCCGTCACCCTGGACCGCCACGAGCGCCAGAGCGTGCCCGCGATCGACTCGCTGGCCGCATGGGCCAAGGCACAAGGCAAAACCCACCTGGCCGCGCATATCGAAAGCTATGCACGCACCACGCCGGTAGGCAGCCTGATCGCCCTGCCAGGACCGACCGGAGAACGCAACACGCTGGCCTACGTCCCACGCGGCAATATCGCCTGCTTCGCCTCGCATGCCGACATATTGCTGAACCAGGTCGCCGCAGCCCTCTCGACCGGCAACCGCGCCCTGGTAGTGGAAGGCGCATTGCCAGCCGACCTGCCAGCCGACGTCAAAGCCGCGATCCAGACGGTCGCCGCAGCCGACCTGGCCAAAGCCGACTTCCAGATCGCCCTGGTGGAATCCAGCCTTGGCGCCAAGCTGCGTCCGGAACTGGCCGCCCGCGACGGCGCAATCGTCTCGGTCATCGACACCACGGAAGAAGGCGACATCCCGCTGTGGCGCCTGGTGGCCGAACGCGCCCTGTGCGTCAACACCACCGCCGCCGGCGGCAACGCCAGCCTGATGACCCTCGACGCCTAAATGTCCACCTTGGGGTCAGGAACAAAAGTGGACATTGTCCACTTTTGTTCCTGACCCCGAAGTGGACATTTTTCAGTAGGTATCGTTTTTGGGATTGGTGCCCGGAGCGGTTTTCTGGGCGACGGAGTTCATGCTCTCGAGGTGGGTGCGCAGCCATTTGTGGGCTGGGCTGCGGGCGTCGCGTTCGTGCCAGAGCATGTCGAGATGCACGGCTGGCAGCTGGAATGGCAGCTCTTTGTAGATCAGCGCGTCAGTCATGCCGGTCGAGGCGATCAGGTGCTTCGGCAGCACCGTGATCAGGTCGCTATTGGCCACCACACGTCCAGCGGTGAAGAACTGGTTCACCGTCAGCAGGATGCGGCGTTCGCGCTGGATCTGGGCCAGCGCTTCGTCCACCAGTCCATGCGCGCGGCCGGAGAAGCTCACCAGCAGGTGATTCGCTGAGCAGTAGTTATCCAGCGTGAGGTCTTGCTTGGCCAACGGATGTCCGCGCCGCATCACGGCCACGTAAATCCCGGAATACAAGCGCTCATGGCGAATCGGCGAGCTTGGTTCGCTCATGAGCTGGGCCGCAACCCCCGGGAAGAAACCCACCGCCAGGTCGATATCGCCGCGCAGCAGCATCGGCCGCGGTTCTCGCGTTGTCAGAGGAACCATGCGGATGTTCACGCCCGGCGCTTCGCGTTCGATCGAGCGCATCAGGGACGGCAGCCAGAACGCCGCCGTCGCGTCTGCCATCGCCATGCGGAAAGTGGCATGGGTCTTGGAGACGTCAAACGTGCCCGGTGTCACCGCCGCTTCCAGCGAGGCCAGGGCGCTGCGCACTTGCGGCCACAGCGCTTCCGCCCGCGGCGTCGGCTTCACGCCGTAGGCCGTGCGGATCAGCAGGTCGTCGCCCAGGCTTTCGCGCAGGCGCTTGATGGCGTTCGACACCGCCGGCTGCGTCATGGCCAGGTGGCCGGCAGCGCGCGTCAGGTTCTGCTCAGTCATGACAGCGTCAAAGACGCGCAGCAGGTTCAAGTCCAGGGTCAGAAAGCTCATCGGTCATTCACACCAATAATAATTGTTATCGGGAAACAGAATTGGCGTTATATGTTGCGGCGCACTATAGTACCAATAGATTCTAAAGGTATAGAAACGCCCATGTCTACTTACATTAACATCATCGAATTCGCTCAGTACCTGCCGCTGGTGATCCTGGCGCTGGCGCTGGCTGTCGTGTTCAAGCCGCTGCTGCGTGGTATCGCCCGCGCCGCCGTGCTTGTCGTTAAGCCAAAGTTGAGCAAAGAGGAACGCCTGCAGCGCCGCCTGATGCGCGACACCATGATGTTCAAGCGTATGCTGAATTCGATGGAAGGCTCGCCGAGCCACGTCGCAGAACTGCGAGCGATGGCCTGCCGCGCGTAAGCCTTCCGCAGCGCAGCAATCAGTTCGTTTCCGGGGCCGGCGCTGGCTTGTCCGCGCCGGTCAGCAGTTTCGGTTTCAACGAGGAATCCACCGGCTTGTTGCCGATCCAGATGCGCATGATGGCGTTGAAGAACGCCTGGTCCGGCAGTGCATCGCCGACCTTCTTGCCATTCAGGAAAGGCTGGGTACCCGTGCTTGGGTTCCAGTCGACGTTCAGCTCGTCACCCTTCTTCAGTCCAGGGAACTGGGCAAAAACCTCACCAAATGCCTTGGTCTGAGACAGCAGCTTGGTGCGTTCTTCCGCACTGACGTTGTCGTTCAGGCCCTTCATGAAGGCCATGCCGAAGTCATCCGAGCTCAGGTCGCGCATTGCGACGATGCGGATACGGCGCGGACCGCCGACGCTCAGCACGTCTTGCACATTGGTCTTCTTTTCCTGCAGGTAGAAGCCGACTGCGTAGACCTTGAACACCAGCTTGGTGCGCACGCCGGCGCCGTTCAGCTTGAGCTCATGACCGCCTACGGTGACGGTCTCGGGGAATTTGACGCCAGCCACGTCAGCGGCAAAGGCGGGCAGGCTGCCAGCGGCCAAAAAGGCAAAAGCTGTAGCACTTTGTAAAAGTTTACGGCGAGTAATACTCATTTTGTCTCCGTTAGTATCAGGTAGCAATATAACGCAGAGCCACCCTTTTTGGGAGGCATCAGGTCTTATCTGCCTGCAATTTCTCGAATTTGGCCAACAGTTGGTCCTTGCTTTCCCGCCAATCTGGATTAAAAGGTATGCAAGAAACCGGGCAAACCTGCTGGCATTGTGGTTCGTCGAAGTGACCGACGCATTCGGTGCACTTATTGGGATCAATTTCGTAGATCTCCGGACCCATGTAGATCGCGTCGTTCGGGCATTCGGGCTCGCACACGTCGCAATTGATGCAGTCGTCGGTAATCATTAAAGCCATGGCATTACTCTCTTATTCGCCCTTGCGCGCTGCAATCTTTTTACGCAGCCAGCGGTCGACGGACGGGAAAACAAACTTGGAGACGTCACCGCCAAGCTCGGCAATCTCGCGCACGATGGTGCCTGAGATGAATTGGTACTGGTCGGAGGGAGTCAGGAACAGGGTTTCCACGTCCGGCAGCATGTAGCGGTTCATGCCCGCCATCTGGAATTCGAACTCGAAGTCCGACACGGCGCGCAGGCCGCGCACGATCACGCGCGCATCGTGCTCGCGCACGAAGTCCTTCAACAGTCCGGAAAAACTCTCAACTTTGACGTTGGGATAATGGCCCAGCACCTCATTGGCAATTTCC
>Ga0209436_100223_pt1 | contig 26104 bp, 19 predicted proteins | sample AraplaF_Cvi_mTSA_FD_184263 | JGI IMG/M metagenome (GOLD analysis project Ga0209436, IMG submission 184263) | Arabidopsis root microbial communities from the University of North Carolina, USA - plate scrape MF_Cvi_mTSA (SPAdes) (version 2) | ecosystem: Host-associated > Plants > Roots > Endosphere...
TCTCTCTCAAAGAAGGCATCCTCCTCCACCTATTCACCATCGAAAAACCCTTCCTGGAACAATTAATCGGCAATCATATCAGCGCTGACTCCCTCGTACACGGCGAACTGGCCCCACATAAACTCATCAGTTCCAAACTAAACACTATCCTAAACCCCGACTCCAACCCGATACAACTCAGGCTAAAAATCCTCTCGCTGATCATTGACATTATTGCCCTCTGCTCCAAAGCAGATCAGCCAGATGAAGGTGGTAAAAACCAAGCCACCATTCAAAATATGCTGGATGAAATAAAAGAGCGGATCATCGAGAAACCCAATATCAAGGATTTCCATTACTCGCGTCTAGCAAAAGAATATTTAAGCAACCGATCGACCTTATCCCGCGGATTTAAATCTGCCTATGGCATTACCCTCACGCAGTTCCTGCATGTACAGCTCATGAATAAGGCAAAACAATTACTCGTTGAAACTGATATGTCCGTGACCGAAATATCAGATTTTCTGGGGTATAACCAGGCTACTAATTTCTCGAGAAATTTTTTCAAGCAATTTGGGCAGCAGCCACATGAGTTTAGAAAATAAGCCTAGCCATTCTCTGGACTATTACTAAGAACCTTATCAAAAACAACAAAGGCCGTTAAGGAAAATAAGAATAAGGGGAAGACCTGGTACCTTAATACGATGGGCGATGCCGTAATACTAAATACCATATTGATCCCCGCTATCAGCAAGGTTAAATAGATCAGTTTATGCAGGCTTGTCCATCCAAATAATCCAAAGAGATAAAAGAAGCCCAGGCAGGAAGCGAGATAAAAACAATTCGTTAAAGCGAATATAATAGGCATCAATTTAATGCTGATCATCCCATAATCAACTTTGGGGCCCTTCACCTGCGTGGAATTGAGGTCAAACCAGACTTTTGCAATCGTATCCACCTTATTACTGCCCATATTAAAGGTGGCTAAGAATTCTGCTGGGGGTACATAAAATGCCTTAAAGTTTGGTACGATAAAGTATTTAAAATATTCCAGCGGGTGATGTAGGATTAAATACTGTCCATAGCGACGAAATACATTCCCCATGGAAGCGTACTTAATAAAATAATCTGTCGTGGAGTCTTTTTGCCATACGGTTCTGAGATAAGTTTTCAGGGGAGCCTTATCATCCCAAAGGTAATATATACCCAATAGTGAGTCTGGACGGCGGTTTAAGCGATTCAAAGAATCCAGGTGCTGATTCACCAGGGCATGCAGTGCATGCAGATCAGCCGGCATATCTTTTCCACTTTCCTGGGGTAAGTGTGAATACATATACAGGGAGTTAGCAGCCAATTGCCATCCTCCAAATGCAGAAAATTGTTCCGTATTCGTCTTCTCCTTATACAGATTATTTGTATTCATAATAAACGCGCCAATCGTTAGCAGGATCCCGCCTATTGTCGCCATCTTTGCTTTGCTGCTGGCAGCAGAAAACAGGATGATCCCAATACTGATTAATGGATAAAAAAAGCCGTTATATCTGAAAGTAAAAACCAAAGCTAGCACCAGCACATGTGTCCATAAGGTCCGGGTTTTAAAAAAGAAGATGATGTCTAATAGCTGTGCAAACCACACGATACTGAGTGCAATGAAAAAGGCATCGCTGGTGATCATGTTGGCAATGTAAAACACAATCGGATTAAACATGGCGGCAATGGCCAGGTATTTTGTATAGCGGTTCACAGGGCTAATTGCCAGGATCCGGTTCACCAGGTAAAACAAAGACAGCTGCAGGGATAAATATTGGAACCAGACCAAAACCTCCTGGGAGCGGGTAAATACGCTGACAAATCTCAGTACTTTCGAATACCCGATCGGCCAGATATTGATTTTCATATTATGATAAGCCGCGGCTATATACGAATAGGAGTCCGGAATAAAACTAGCTGCCGGGTACAATCGCTTAAAGAGCAGGAAGGACAGCAGCAATGCTGCGCCCAGCCATATCTGCGGCTGCTTCAGGTAAGCAGTCCATACGTGTGCTTTATAGTTATTTAACAGTGCCATAGGATTATTTTTTAAACCGAAGACCCGATATAGCCGCATTCAGCATGATCAGGCATAGCGAGAAAGAAAGCAGCAGTGGAAAGTATTGGTATCTGAACACCACAGGTGCTGATACGATACTAAAAGCAAAGTTGCCCAATAGAATACAATAGGTGGCTATCATAATTTTCCGGAGTGCGGTGGGCAATTTACTCTTCCATGATTTAATGATCCCCCAAGGGAAAAAGCAGAGCAATAATAAATTGCAGATACCAAATACAGCGGCAAAAGGTTGTAATAAATGCTCCTGGTATTTATTAAACACACTCGTCACTTTATTCACTTTATAATCGAACCATAGTTTTCCATCTGCTTTTGCGCTATCCATGCCTAAATTATAGGTGGTAAAAGCTTCTAATGGAGGATTGATAAATCCTTTGGAATTGGGTTTAATAAAATGATTGAAAAAATCAATGGGGTATTTTTTAATCAGGGTCTGCCCATATTCTCCAAGAATAGATCCGATGGTATACCATGCCTTTATTGAATCTTTCTCATGGTGGTCCTTGATGTATTGATACCAGTATAATTTTAATGGCCCGGATTCATTCCACATATAATCCGTTGCAATAAGTGGAGGATACTTCATCATAGGGGAAATCGTATCAAAATATCGCTGGGCGATCGCCTCTACCTTTTGTGTCTCTACAGTTGGCATAGGTGTATGAGCACCTGTTTTATAGGCATACATCTGCAGGGCATTATTGGCCAGTTGCCAGCCGCCGAAAGGGGAAAAGGTACTGATATGGAGCTTTTTCTGATAGGCACTTGTTACCATAAAATATACCAGCCCGGTCACAAAAAGTGTACCTCCGACTGACAGTAATTTCCTTTTGTAACCATAGGGGGAGATCATGAATATGAAAGTGGCGACAAAAGGGTAATAGAGTGCATTATATCTAAACCATAGGATCACAAACAATAGTACCAATGAAATCCATGGATCCCATTTCCCTGGCCGGATCAGTATCCAGAACAAATTGGTGATCCACATCAAGCTCAGAGCAGAAAATACTCCATCGGCACTGATGTAATTCGCCATATACAGGGTGGCAGGGTTGACGATGAGGAACAAAAAAAGAAGTACGGCAACTGCCTTCGGCATCCTGATCCAATAGAGCAATGAAATAAAAAGATAAAATGCACTTAGTTCCAATAATAGGTATTGAATACCAGTGGTCACTACATCGGAGGTACTAAATACACTTATAAGGCGTAAGAATTTAGAGTAGCCGACGGGCCTTACACTTACATTCTCATTGATAGCTGCAATTCCTATATAATTGTAAGAATCATTGGAAAAATCAGGATGTGGATAAAGGTACTTAAAGCCCAGGAAGCAAACGATCATACTAATGATCGCCGTCCATAGCCAGATTCTCCCTTTGCCGGATAATGAGAAATTAACTAAGGGGTGTAGCTGAGTTTTTTTTTTACTCTCCGATGTTTCTACAACTTCAGGTGTTATTTCGGCATCTTCTTTCACTGCTCCATTTCCTGTATGTCCTCCATCTCCATTATCATCATGCTTCTTCTCTTCATGATAATCCTGTTCTGTATTGATCGCCCAGATATTCTCCTTATCTTCTACACCATTTAGTATATTATCCACAGCTGTGATAGCTGTTAACATGGAGTGATCCGCATTATTATACTTATGCATGCCATTCCTCCCTACTAAATACAGATTCTTGATCTCATCTACATAAGCACGTATTTCACCAAAATGCTCATAGGCACCAAAATACGCCGGGTATGTTTTTTCCACTCTTAACACTGTTCCATCAATCACATTCTCCGCAGTACACAGTCCTATTTTCTCCAGTTCCTTAATCGCAATGGCTTTGATCTCCTCATCCGGTAATTTCCAGAAATCATCTGTGTCATTACAAAAGAACTCCATGCCTACCCAGGTTGTATTTGGATCTGCTACCAGGTAAGGGCTCCAGTTATTAAAGATCTGTAATCTGCCTACTTTCACATCACGTTCCTGGATGTAGATCCAGGTATCTTTCAGCACTAATTTCTTGATCTCTCCTGTATGTTTATCAGGATAAGACATATTATTCAGTAGTAGCCCTACGGTGATAAAGTCTCTATACTGTAGGTTCTTGGCTATATATTGTACATTTTCCGGCACCTGCTCTCCTATGGCTGCAATCAGTTCTTTCACCGGCATGGTGCTAAAAAAGTAGTCGCCTGCTATTTCCTGTGTTTCACCTGTTTTTGAATTCCGGATCGTGATGGATGTTGCCTGATCACCATCTACCTCTACTTTCACCACTTCCTGGTGCATCAGGATCGTACCACCCATTGCTTCCACTTTTGTGGCTACTTCTTCCCATAGTTGCCCTGGGCCGAGTTTAGGATAGAAGAACTGCTCAATTAAACTGGTCTCGGTATCTTTCTGCGATACATCTCCACTTGCTTTCTTGGGCTTCAGTGATTTGATGGCGTGTTCAATGGCTTTGGTGATGCTCACGCCTTTGATTCGTTGAGCGCCCCATTCTGCAGGGATCTCATTACAAGGCACGCCCCATACTTTTTCAGTATAGTCTTTGAAAAACAAACCATACAACACCTTTCCGAACCTATTGATCATAAAATCTTCTAAGGTCTGTTCTGGTTTATTGGGCCAAATTTGTGCTTTTAAATAAGAAAACAAAATCGCAATCGTACGGAACACCCCTAATTTCATCAGGGTATCAATGGACAACTGCACGGGGTAGGAAAAGAATTTCCGGAGGAAGTATATCCTGGAGAGCCGGGGTCTCACTAACATGACTTTATCAGGGTCTTTGGAGATCCCGTTTTCATCATGGTATACCACGCGACTTTTATTTTGATAGGTGATGGTATGTGCGCTTTCACCGCCTGTTTCTACAGGCAGGATATTGAGCCACCATTTCATGACCCGGTCAGATTTGGAGAAAAACCGATGTCCGCCAATATCCATCCTATTCCCTTTGTAGTTAATAGTTTTTGATATGCCGCCTATGTCGCCGGATTTTTCTAGTACAACCGGAATAATATCACTTCTGGTCAGGAATTCGTAGGCTGCGGTTAGACCAGCGGGGCCTGCGCCGATAATAATGGCCTTTTTACTCATGGAATGCGGATTATGGGGTATAACTAATCAACAATAGAAAATAAGTTGGCAGATCTACATTTCAATAAGACACTTACAATGGACTTGTTTGGATGTAGTTCTCATTTAAGGATTGTATCATGTTTCCCGGGTTAAGGTGCTGCTCTGGGTTACGCTCACAATTTCTAAGCAGCGGTAGTATTCATTGTGTCTATGTATCAATTTATCGCTGCACTAAGGTCCATTTTATTATTGAATACCGGGGCATCATTAGTAGGCTTAAGGTGCATCATTTTTGGGCATTTTCGCATGGGAGATAAAGAAAAAAGCAGGTCAGTTTTGAAGTGACCTGCGATATCTAGAACAACGAATATCTGTTTAGTTTATCTTGGCTTGGTTTAGGACGTTTGGGAACATGGTTTTCCCCTCAACCGTAATAAGCATTTAGACTAAAACCTAATATACGGCATAAAGCCCTTAAACTATAACATTCCGGAAATTGTGTGATCACATAGTATATCTCACAAAATGGTATGGAAAAATTCCGACGGCTATTCACAATATTTCAACATCTTCTTTAAATCCTGTATTTTCCTTATGCAACTTGGTCATTTCCTGATCAGTTGGATTTCTTTTTAATGAGAACGGTTTGTAAATTTGTTGCTATTGTTGCCTCTTCTAAACCTAATGCATATTAGGATGAACCTCTAAATGCTGTGCTACCTAGGTTATACCAAAGCTGAATGGTAATTGAAGAGCTATTTCTTTGATCTCTTTAATTGTAAGGCTTCTCTTTGACACAAATACTAATTAAGATGTCTTCTATCTTAACTAATACCAATCAAACTAGGAAAGTTTTGCAAATTCCAGGTATTTACTTGGTTGAAAAAACACTAATAAATCAATTACTCACACAAATAAGAGATCAAAGATGTCAAGAAGCTTCTAAATATTCAATTGATAATTTAATGTTTAAATGAGACGTTATAAATTTAGCGTTACTCTTTGATTTTCATATCTTCTAGGTCCTGGTATCGTACACCACAAATTTGGAGATGAATTTATAGTGCCATTTGTTGTATAGATGATAGGGGTTAGCTTAATATGACGTGAAGTATAACAAGCTAGAGTGCCAGAAAACCTATGTTGAGCTTTAAAAGCTAATGCACCAGCAATAATGCTTAGTAAGCCGATTAAAGAAAGGGTTATGCTAGTTGTTTTCATATTATTGATATTATTTTTTGAAGAAAAATAGAAAAGCGAAACATCAATAGGGATTTTCAAAAAAGTGGTCAAATATTGATCATATCTTTCTACATATTGAAACAACATATAACTATTATTAATACAACTTTAATACAAAATGGACTCATACTAAAATTAAGAATAAGCCTGAAATAAAACCTTTCATATTGACGAAAAATGTCCCGGTTAGAAAGCCGAGACGTTTAGTTTTTCTCAATATACCATTAAATGTTCTTTATTATTATTGAAGATGGTTAAGAGTATTAACTTTCATTTAAAATTATTGTAATTATTTAAATTCATTCTTAGGTATAAGAATATAAATTATAGAGCTATAGAAAAGGATTTTACTAAACTGGATTCTTTTTCCTTATTTCTCTTGGACTCAACGAAAACCTTTTTTTTACAGCATAGGAAAAGCTAGAATAGTCTGTGTATCCAAATTCATCTGCCAGATCTTGAAGTGGAATATTTGATTCTGTGAGTTTTCTATAAATTATGCTCATCCTAGCATTTTGGAAGAAATCGTATACGGTTACACCATGACGAAGTTTGAAAATGTCTTCTAGCTTTTTTTCATTAGTTCCTGCAAATCTGGCTAATTGCCGAAGTGTTGGAGGTGAGGGCTGATGGATGTGGTTTAAGAGATGGACTTCAGTCTTTTCTCCTCTTTCATGATCAGCCGCATTTAGACCATTGGTGTCGGTAAGGTATCGTGTCAGCATATCAAAAGATTCAATGATTAATTCTCCGATTTTTTGTTCTCTGTATTTTTCACTTGCTATGTGTGGAAGTTGTCTTTCACAGATGTCCTGTACTATATTCCTTAATCTGCCATGAGCTGCCATGTTATGATCAAGTAGAGATACGTTATGCCCGTTATTTGCTTTCTCAAGAAGTGTATTTATTACAGGAAAGCTTTCTGACAATTCATTTAGAGATGATATTGGTACATGAATATTAATTAAGCTATAAACACCAACATCTTTTATCCGTATTATACTTTTAAATTTCCGGGATACAACGATATTAAAGTGATGATCACTAGAAACGTCTTCTACATTATCGATTATATAATAAAGATTTCCTTTTATTGTATAAAACATTTGTAAATCATCGACATTCGATATGATCTTTAAATCAATAGGTTTGGATATTACAAGATGAATTAACCATCCTTCAAAATTGTGATTAGAGATTTGTTGACATATAAGATATCCGAATGCTTCATTATATGCATGGTAAGGTTTAGCTCCCTGTATATAGTAGCTGGATAAATTGTCGGGCATACCTGAGGTGAACAATATAGGTTGCCCTATAAGGGTTGTAATGGACAATGGTAGGGTCATTATCACTAAATTAATAATTGTTACTGCTATGAAATTTCTAATGGCCTTTAATTCGCCTTTAAGTGTTTATATCTAGCTATTATTCTTTTTCTTTGAAAAGAGTTTTATTTGGAGATAGACATATCGTTTGTGATTTAAGAATGTTGTTTTTCCAATTTGTCCAGAATAGCGTATTCTTCTGTTTGTAGCTTAATTTTCCTGATTTAATGGGCTGTTTTTATAAATTAATTCAATAAAAAATAATGTAACTGTAAACTCTAGTATTATAAACATAAATTGAAACCGCAGTACTGATGCAGCTGATAATACCGTAAATATGAAATTACTAAGACAGATTGAGATAGTAGTAGCTAATGCATATTTTTTAATTTGATCTATTTTTTTATAATATTTCAAACAAGAGAATACTATAAGAGAAATGAAGAATGTCAGATGGATAATAGAGAATATTGTAGGATAAGGTCTTAGAATATATCCTCTAATATTAATTAGCGATTCTGGTATTGAAATGTTGTTTATCCCAAACCAATTTTTTGTTATTGTTCCCATATAATTTGACCATAAATAATGTAGGTCATTAGGCATTCCATATATTTCAGCGAAGGGAGAAATGTAAGCTGTTATGTCAGGTAGAACTACATATAACAAGTATGGAATTGGATGATGAGTGATTAGATAATTTCCATAGGAATTGAAAAATGGACCCAAAGGAGCTATATTTTTGAAGTCAAAGATGTCTACATCCTCGCCTTTTTTAATACGTAGGTATTGCATTAATGGAGATTCATAGGCAGCGACATAGAAGCTATCTGTAGTAAATTCCTGGTCAATGTGATATAAATCGACATGTGTATGCTGGTTTTTGAAATAGGATTTGGTTAGCTGATGTAGCATTTTAAACCTTTCAGGAACTGGGGCAGTATCCGTTTCAACAATATTTGCATACATGTATAGAGCATTACAGGCTTGTTTCCAGCCTGCAGCTGAAGGGAATTGGCGAACTCCACTTACTTCTTCCATTTTGATTCGTGTGAATTGAATAAACAAACCCAGGAGAAGAAAAGTGAGAATAATGCCAATAATCTTTCGTTTAACGGATTGTTTACTAATTAAGAGTACAATGACTGTGATAATTGGGAAGAATAATGCTGTATAACGGATACTAAAAATTGCGGTTAGCAAAATTGCCTGCATAATTATATGATTTAGAGTAGGAAATTTTAGAATCCGGAGAAGTGTACATATCCAACAGAGTGATAGACTACAAAATAGAAGATCGGACATGATATGGTTACTTCCATAAATGAATAAAGGGTTTAAGAATAGAACTATAAAAAGAATTAGAGATGTTATCTTTCTTAATTGGAGGATTTCCCGAATTGTAATAAAAAAATAAATTAAAGATGCTTGTAGGATCAAATATTGAATAGTAACTAATAGAGTGTGTGAATGAGAAAGAAAACCAACCAGGCGAATAAATTTTGAGTATCCAATAGGCCAGGAACAGGCATTGGCATTTTCGAATGCCGCTCCTATATAATAGTAGGAGTCGATCGTGATAAATGGGTAGGGATATAATTTTTTAAAGACAATCCAAGCGGATAAGGAAAAGATGATGGCAGTTATAATGTAATATAAGTTTTCTCTTTGTCTTGTCAATGTGAAAATGGGGAAAAATCGCATTTTAAGTCGGATTTACTCGATGTAATAAATGGTAGTATAGAAATTATGTTAATAATGAGTTTATGTATTTGATTTCTCTTTCATTTTTTTATTAAGGCGATTTATTTTGGATTCGAATTCATCACTAAGTAGATACTTTTTAAAGAATCAAATAGGCAAATCGCTGTACAACATTCAAGTATAACGCTGCTAAGCTGAAAGCGTAGAACAGATGGTGTTAAAATAATATAGAACAGAAAATTAAGAACACAATAGGATATTATTATTAATAAGTAATGTTTCTTTCTTTTGGGTACTGTTTTCCAATTTATAATGAGAAATATTAATGATAGAAAAAATAGGAAGTGAATTATTGAGATTATTATTGGAAATGGAGATAATAGTTCTCCTCTTATTTGAAGTAGATTTGTTGAGTTTTTATTATTAGTTAAATGATACCAATCCTTTATCTTTTGTCCCAAATCGTTCCAATTTGAATAAAGAATTTTAACATCTCCAAAAATTTCTGATAAGGGGGAATAATAAGACAGCATATTAGGGAGTATAACATGTTTTGCGTAGTCAACTGGATGATTTACTATTAAGTAATTTCCATATGAGTTGAATAAAGAACTACAGCGTATAGACGATTTTAGGTTAAATGCAGAGCTATTTTCTCCGTTAACCAGGCGGTCATATTTTAATAAGGGTGAACTCGAAGAAAACATATAGAAACAACCTGAGTAAATATCGTCACTAAAATCAAATAAATTATATTTTCTATGTGGAGCTTTAAAATATGATTTGGTAATTTGGTGAAGTAATGTGTATTTTTCAGGAACAATACTACTATCATTATTGGCGATATTTTCATACATGTATAACGCATTATTTGCATTCTTCCACCCACTTGAATAGGAAAACATTTTTATGCCGCCTGCTAATTCCATCTTATTTCTAGTAAACTCAATAAATGCGCCTAGAAAAATGATCGTTATTATTATGCCAATTGTTTTTTCTTTTATAGAAAAGCTACTTAATATAAAAACGAAGATAGTTATAATGGGATAGTATAACGCTGTATAACGAATTGTAAAGGTTAATAAAATTAGGGTTGCTTGTGTGATAATTAAAAATGGTTTCGGATTGGATAAGATTAATAGTAATTGAGTGACCCAAAGTAATGAGAGAGCCGTGAACATTATATCTGACATTATATGGTTGCTTGCAAAAATGAATAGAGGGTTGAGAATTAGAAATGAATAGAGAAGTAAAGATGCTAATTTACTTAAGCTGAATAATGACTTAATTGTAAGGAAAAACAGTAGAAATGAAAGTTGGAGGAAAATGTATTGTAATGTTACAAGTAAAGTTACAGAATGAGATATAAGGCTAACGAAATGAATGAATTTTGAGTACCCAATTGGCCAGTAATCAACATCAATGTTATCACTTGCTGCATTAATATACAAACAGGAGTCGAATGTAATAAAAGGTGAAGGATATAATTTTTTAAATATAAACCAGGTAATTGCAACTATAAGTATAGTACAATACATGTATATCTTATTTGACGATGTGTCAGATTTAATATTTTTAATTCCATCTGTCATAAATAGCTATTCTTTTTTACAATTTATTTTCAGAATAAACACGGATTTGAAGGTTGAGGGAATTGGAAGTGTTTTATCTGCAGGTATCTTCGTTTCCTGACAAGTTAATCTAAGTTGAGTGAAGTCTTATTTCAGTTTTAATTGGTTAGTCAGAATTTCAGAAGATGAAATATTTATATCTCTACGTGTAATTGTGAAATACTGGATATCCAAAGTGTATTCGTTGTCGGATTCGTAAATTCCGATAGATATATTCCTTCATTATTGGGATATAGCAAACTACAAAAAGATTCTCCTCATTAGTAATATTCTAATGCTTTGATCGCATGTCTAACCCCCCAGCTTATAGTAGCTCATTTACATCAGTTTCTTTAAAGGATTTTATTTTTAAGTCTCCAGAAAATAGACCATATGTAATAACTATAATAATTGTTCTCCTTATACAATTACTTCTTTACAAGTATTTATACCCCTACGCGAATTTTTTATTTGGCGATTCCTATTGTTATGTAAAGGAGGCCTTTGATAATGCACAGATAGATACTTATCCTATTGGATATCCTATGTTTTTGAGGATATTTAGTGCAATTGCAATTTCCGACACATGTTTGGTTGTTTTCCAGTATCTGCTTTTGCAAGCTGCGGCATTATCACTTGTATTTACAACTTTTTATTTCTTTTCCCCTCATAAGTACTTGAAACGATTTTTAATATTCAGTACTCTTTTTAATCCATTGCTTTTTGTTATTGCTAATACAGTTTCAAGCGATAATTTTTTCCTTTCTTTAAGTCTGATCTGGTTAGTTCTTTTGATATGGATTATCTACAAGCCTACAAAGAGCGTTGTTTTTTGGCATGCGATTATATTATTTCTGTTATTGACGGTTCGTTTCAATGCTTTATTTTATCCGATAATAAGTTTGTTTGCATTTTTCCTCTCAAAAGAAAGACTGAGATTAAAGATTATAGGCATTCTTTTATCCCTTTTCTTAATGGGATGTTTTATTATATATAATCGGGAAAAACATTATGAGCTCAGTGGAAAAAGACAATTCTCCGTCTTTTCAGAATGGCAAATGGCAAATAATGGATTATATGCTTATAGACATGTGCCAGTCAATTCTAGAAAAAAGGTGCCGAAAAAATTTGCAGATCTTGACACTGTTGTACGGAAGTATTTTTATTATGCTAGTCAAGATCCTAATAATATCATTGATAATGGAAAGGCTACTTATGATTATATGTTCATGAGAGAATCCCCATTATGGATTTATTGTTTACAGAAAACTGAGATAAAAGAAGGCGAGTCAGATTTGAAGGCGAGGGCAGTGGTTGGACCTCTCTATAATGATTATGGATCCTGGCTCATACTGCATTACCCAATGCAATTGATAGAATTTGTTATCTGGCCCAATTTTAAAAAATGGTTTATACCTCCAATGGAAATGATAGATAGTTATAATGGAGGGGCCATTAATGTACCTGAACTTATTGCTAAGTGGTTTAAGTATAAGTCAGTAATTGTCAAATCAAGGATTAAAGACCCATATATTTTCGAAGGTATTGTGCGATTATATCCATTATGGACTTGTATAATTCATATAGTGTTTTTACTGTCGTCTGCTTATTATTTTGCTTTTAAATGGAGGAGCAATCCATCTAATTTAAATAGAGTTGTTCTCTTTATTACTTTTTTCTGGTTAGTTAACTTCGGATTTAATGTTTTTGCTGCCCCGATCCAAATGAGGCACGTTTTGTTTCCAGTACAAATAAGTAATGTTTTCTCATTTTTATTAATAGGTGTGTTTTGATGTGAAATTTTGGAGAAAAAAATGGTTTGATAGGTAACATTTGCTGTTATTCCAATTGCCTACGGGTATATTTCAGCTTCTGTTAAAAATAAAGTTATTTAATTATGCCCCAATATAATTTTCGCAATGAATTAGGTAAACCCACTTCTTTGAAAGAATTTGTCTTCAATTTCAAAGAAAACAGGCCTTATTTAATTTCGATAATTGCAGTAATAGTATTACAATTGTTGCTTTATAAATATTTATACCCTTATGCAAACTTTATAATAGGGGATTCATTTTCCTACATAAGAGAAGCTAAAATTAATGCACAGATTGATACCTATCCAATTGGATACCCTATGTTTATTAGGTTTTTTAGCGCATTTTCATCATCAGATACAGTTTTGGTTGCTTTTCAATATTTGCTTTTACAAGCGGCTGCCTTATCCTTAGTTTTTACGTTATTCTATTTTTTCTTAGTTCCTAAAAGTATAAAGATACTTTTAATAGCGATTACATTATTAAACCCATTGGCATTCGTATTAGCAAACACCATTTCCAGCGATAATTATTTTTGGTCACTAAGTTTAATCTGGATTACACTATTGATTTGGGTCGTCTATCAATCTAGTTGGTGGGCAATTTTGGCGCATTCGATGATTCTATTTCTTTTATTGACCGTTCGATTTAATGCATTATTCTATCCCATTATAAGCTTATTTGCTTTTTTCCTATCCAAAGAAAATATGAAGCAAAAGATAATGGGTGCCTTGCTATTTATAGTATTAATGGGAATTTTTATCATATATAACCAGAAAATGTATTATCAACTTAGTGGAAAAAAACAAATGAGTGTTTTTTCTGGATGGCTTATGGCCAATAATGGGCTTTATGCTTATAGACAAGTACCTATAGGAGAAAGAAAGCCAGTTCCGGCAAAATTTGAACGATTGGATAGTGCGGTGCGAGCTTTTTTTAAATATGCAGATAGTAACAGGAATAATATTGTAGATAGCAGACCCACAAATTATGAATATATGTGGGTGCATGAATCTCCCTTATGGACTTATTGTGTCCAGGAGACTAAATTGAAGGAGGGGGATTCGGACTTAAAAGCCAGGTCCATTGTAGGGCCTCTCTATAATGATTATGGGATGTGGTTAATTACTCATTACCCATATCAATTTTTGCAGTTCCTAATCAAACCTAATTTAAAGAAATGGTTTATTCCCCCCATGGAAACTCTGGACAGTTATAATCAGGGAGCGATAAACGTTCCGAAGCTCATAGCTGATTGGTTCAGATATAAATCAGTTATAATAACGACAAGGGTGAAAGATCCTTATATTTTTGAAGGTATTGTAAGGTTATACCCAATATGGACCTGCATTATTTACATAGCTTTCTTATCAACTATAATTTATTATTTTATTTTCAAATGGAAGGTAAATCCTTCTAATTTGAATAAGGTTGTGCTAATTGTCACTTTCTTTTGGATAGTTAATTTTTGTTTCAATGTATTTGCTTCTCCAATACAGATGCGACATGTAATGTTTCCTGTAGAAATAAGCACTATTTTCTCTTTTTTATTAATAGGATTGCTATAAATGGAAAATACACGCAGAATTATGATGTTACTTATATAGCCGGATTGCAATGATCCATGTATGAAAAACGGATTTGTTATCCTCATTAGTGCCACGGCAGCATTAGGTGGTTTATTATTTGGTTTTGATACAGCTATCATCTCCGGCACGATCCCCTATATTCAAACTTATTTTAAAATGGATGCCTTGGCCTTAGGCTGGGCGGTGGGATCAGGTTTAGTTGGGTGTGCCCTTGGTTCCGTTATCGCCGGGTACTTGGCAGAAAATTATGGCAGAAGACTTTCCTTGATGGCTTGTGCATTATTGTTTGCAATTTCAGGAATAGGAGTGGCATTGTCGCATACTTTATTTTCTTTTATACTATTCAGAATTATTGGCGGTGTGGGAGTTGGTGCTGCTGCGATGGTGTCGCCCATGTATATTGCTGAGATTGCACCCCCTTCTCAAAGAGGAAGATTGGTAGCCTTATACCAGCTGGCTATCGTGACAGGTATATTATTGGCCTATTTCACTAATTATGGATTGAATGAAACGGGAGATAATAACTGGAGGTGGATGTTTGGTAGTCAGTTTATACCCTCTATGCTGTTTTTGATTATGCTGATCTTTGTTCCGGAAAGTCCACGGTGGTTGGTTGGAAAGGAGAGGATTAAAGAGTCTATAGCAGTTTTACAAAAGATAACACCACCATTATTGGTTCAGCAGGAATATGAAGATATTAAAAGGAGTTTTTTAAGTCAGGAACGGGTGACAATCACTCATTTGTTTGAGAAAAAGTACAGTAAGGTGATAGTGGCTGGGATATTGCTAGCTGTTTTTCAACAAGTAACTGGGATTAATGCCATCTTGTATTATGCGCCTATTATATTTAATCAAACAGGCATCGGGAATAATGACTCATTGGTTTATACTATTATTATAGGTTTAGTAAATGTAGTATCCACTTTTATTGCAATTGGACTTGTGGATAAAGTGGGTAGAAAGCGGTTCCTGTTAATAGGTAGTTTGCTAATGGGTACTTCGCTGTTAATAGTGGCTATTTGTTTTTATTTGAAGTTCTACCAATATTATATCATTTTATTCGCGGTGTTGGCTTATGTCGCGAGCTTTGGCTGTACGCTTGGAGCTGTGACCTGGGTATATTTGTCGGAGATTTTTCCTAATAGGATCAGAGCACTGGCCTTGTCCTTATCCACCTTTGCGCTATGGGCGGCAGATTTTATTGTCAGTTATAGTTTCCCCATCATGACGATGCATATGAGTACTTCTGTTACATTGGGGATCTATGCGTTATTCTGCGTAATTGCATTTGTTTATATGGTGACGAATATCCCGGAAACTAAAGGGAAATCATTAGAAGAAATTGAAACTTTATTTTTATGAATACTGATATAAACGCTTACAAAGAATTGGGGTATGTTGTTGTACATGATCTTTTTACAGCGGATGAAATAGCTAATTTAAAAAGAGAAACAGCTGATATATTCAGAGGGCGAAGAGGTAGGATAGAAGGAATGTTGGACACCGATGATAGTATGAGTGATGATGATGTACTCAAAAAGTATGTAGCTATTCATTTTCCTCACAAGCTGTCAGAACTCATTTACAAATTCTTATTTCATAAAGGTGTCACAGATGTGTTGACTAAAATTATTAGTCCTAATGTCAAGTGTATGCAATCCATGTTGTTTGTAAAGGGGCCTGGTAAAGCAGGGCAATCATGGCATCAGGATGAGTTCTATATTCCTACAAGAGACCGGTCATTAACGGGAGTATGGATTGCTGTTGATGATGCAACAGTGGAAAATGGTTGCTTATGGATAATTCCAGGAAAACCTGAATATATTATGAGACGGATAGAAAATGTTAGTGACGAGTATGCAGACGTGGATACTGTCGATGTTTCTTCTTATGCCAATGATAGCATTCCTGTTGAAGTAAAAAGTGGATCAGTCGTGTTTTTTCATGGGTATACCTTGCATAGTTCTTTAAGGAATAAGACAACAGATTGTTTTCGAACAGCTTTAGTAAATCATTATATGAGCGCTGAATCTATGCTTCCCTGGGATCAGGATGGGAATTTACCGCCAACTGAGGATTTGAGGGATATTGTCCTGGTTGCTGGAGAGGATCCTTATGCGTGGAAAGGTACAATTGAAGCAACAAAACCTTATCTGAGGCCGGAAAAACTGGTAATTAAAACGACAATTTAATGCAATTGAATTTTTTTTGTCCAAGATGGGGGAGTGAACATCTTTCCTGGGAGTCTTTCATGACAAAGGTAAAGGATGCAGGATATAATGGCATTGAGTATGCTATAGCAGCTGATACTACTGATGCTACACTGGATAAAGTATGGAATTTAGCCGAGCAATATAAGCTGGATCTTATACCACAGCATTTTGATACTATTAGTGCTAACTTTAGTGAGCACTGTGATTTGTACGCAAAATGGCTGGAAAGAATAAAATTATACCCAAGTATCAAAATTAACTCTCAAACTGGACGGGATATTTTTTCGTTTGACCAAAATAGTGCATTAATAAAACTGGCAGGACCAGATGTGGTTCATGAAACACATCGTGGGAAGTTTAGCTTCGCCGCACATGTCACCAAACAATACTTTGAGGCATATCCGGATTTACGATTCACATTTGATATTTCACATTGGGTTAATGTAGCAGAATCTTATCTGGATGATCAGGTAGATGCAGTAAATCTAGCTATTGATCGGGCATTTCATATACATTCCAGGGTAGGATTTCCTGAAGGACCACAAATCCCTGATCCGAGATTATCAGAATGGGAGGGAGCACTGGATAAACATCTGAGTTGGTGGGCACAAATAGCTAAAAAATACCAGGAAAATGAAATATTAACTATCACTACTGAGTTTGGACCTTTTCCATACCTTACTCACAAGGTAAGTCAGTGGGATATTAATGTATATATGATGGAATTGTTAAAAGAGAAACTTACTCCTGCTTCTGTCCCACAATGATAACTGATAATCCAAACTGATTAAATGTAATCCGATCCATAATCCGGAATATCGGAACGAGTTTATTATATAGATTAAGTTGTTCGGATGGTAATTGCTTTTTGCGCAGAATAGTTCCTGAAACAAACCAGCCTAGTATACCAGCCATGTTAAAATACCAGGTTTGAAGGATGTTAAGGTGCTGTGAGTTAAATAATTCTGAAACAGTTTTCTTAGTATATCGACGAAAATGCTCTAACTCCACATCAAATCCGTTATATAAAGATTGGTAGGCTGGAACTAATATAATAAGGTGCCCACCGGGTTTTAATAATTTCCTGCAATTTGCAATTGCCATATGATCATCCTTAATATGCTCAATAACATTTAAAGCAAAAACAGTATCAAACTTTTGAATTAATAAATTATACTTCTCATCAAAGTCTGAATCAGCCAGGTCTATTTGAAAAATCCCCTTTACCAGTTGTTGATTAATGAATTTTTTATCAAGATAGCTGCAATAGTGATCACTATAATCACTTAATGTAAGTGCCAGGTTATTTTTCACAACGCAATCGGAGATGTTGCCTATACCACTTCCTATCTCAAGAATACGTCCTTTCAAAAAAGGGCGGATACTTTCAAACATCCAATCATTTAGACGATAAGCAATATTTAAGTTTTCCAGTGTTGATAATCCAACTTCATCAATCGTAGACCTTGCCATTTATGGAGATTTTGTATTAGGATACCTTGTTTATGTTTACAGTAGCTTCTTTTTTTAGGTATTTCGAAGAGAACATGCCATATTTGATGATACACCAGACTGTTCTGACACCATCTTTCCAGTTGATTTTCTTCCCTTCTCTGTAAGTACGTCCATAGTATGAGATGCCAACTTCATAAATACGGATATCTCGAACTCTCGCCATTTTTAGTGTTACTTCTGGTTCAAATCCAAATCGTTTTTCCTGGAGATGGATTTGTTGGATAATGTCGGTTCGAAACACTTTGTATCCAGTTTCCATGTCTGTCAGGTTGAGATTTGCAAACATATTGGCGAAAAATGTAAGTATACGGTTACCCAGCGTATGCCAAAAGAAAAGAATCCTGTGAGGGCTTCCTCCCATAAAGCGGGAACCGTAAACAACATCTGCAAAACCGTGCACAATGGGTTTCAATAACACATTGTATTCAAAAGGGTCATACTCCAGATCGGCATCCTGAATAATTAGAAATTCACCGGTTGCCTGTAGGATGCCAGCATGAATAGCAGCGCCCTTACCACGGTTTTCAGGAAGAGCGAAATATTTTATCTTGTTTTCTTTGTGGATACTTATATATTCCTGTATTACTTGTTCTGTATTATCATTAGAGCAATCATTGATGATGATGATTTCTTTTTCAATGTCATGTATAAGCAGTACTGCCCGAATTTTATCTAAAATTTTAGTAATTGTCTTTTCTTCGTTATAGGCAGGTATAATAATGGAAAGGGTTTTAAGTTCTTTCCCTGTATTAGTCTTTGGCGGTGCTATAATATTAAGTGTATCATGCATAGGAGCAACATTTGAATTGGAATGTATTCTTGGGTTAATTCAAATAACAGTCCTTGGGGTTTAGGAAAATTCTTTGTTCTACAAATAAATAAAATGTGGCTGAATTGAGATGTCAGTTTAGTGTTTATGTATAAGTTTTTGATGTCCTAACTTGGATGCTGGCATTTACCACTATTTTTAGGTGTATAGGTGTAATTAACCCACTTGAATACTAAATCCCTGATTAATGGTCATTCCTCGTGAATATAATATACCACGAATATTCTCTGTAAAAAACAACCGAAATTATCTTTATACTGGATTAATTATTTCCATTTTAACATGGATATTATTTAAATGTTATTACCCTTATCCCTATTTTACATATGACTCTTACCTGTATTTTGCTGATGCTGTAGCTAATGTCAATGTGAGTTATAGACCAATTGGATATTCAAAATTTATTAGATGGATGAGTTACATTTCTCATTCCCAGTATTTTATTGTAACGATTCAATATGTTTTTTTTAGAGGTGCAATTATATACTTGTTTCTGACGCTGAGAATCTTTTTAAAACTGGACCGAATTACATCATTTGTTCTATTCTGTTTCTTGTTTTTTAACCCACTGTTTTTAGATGCGTGTAATCACATTTTGTCTGATAGTTTATTTACTTCAATAAGTATAATATGGTTTACACAACTAATATGGTTAATTAAAGGAACTTCAAAATGGTTGATTTTTTCACAGGGGATACTTTTATTACTGGCTTTTGTTTTACGATATAATGCATTGTATTATCCGGTCATAAGCACAATAGTATTATTTTTATGTCCTTTTGAAAGAAAATTGAAAATAGCGGGCATTGTTTTTCAATTTTTACTGGTAGGGAGTTTTTATTTTTATACTTCTTTTCTGATAAATAAAAGCACGGGGTATTTTCAGTTTTCACCCTTAAGTAGCTGGAAAATTGCAAATAATGCATTGTATATGGTTGATAATATGAATTCTAGAAAACCGGGTGATGTACCAAAAGAATTTATTGCAATAGATACATTCGTTCAGCAATATTTAAATGCTCCTCATTATGTAAACAAGCTTCAGGAACAGGATATCACAAATGGTAGTTTTTTTATTTTCATGGAAAAATCTCCTTTAAATAGATATTTAGCTAGTAAATATGGATCAGTGACAACCCAAATTGACTTCTTTAAAGTCGCTCCCTACTTTAAGAAGTATGGTTATTATTTAATTAGAAACAATCTGTTGTCATTTTTTAAGTTTGTTATCTGGCCTAATTTTCAACAATACCTAATGCCTAATACTGAAGTGTTTAATTCTGGAGACATAAAACTCTATTATGTTCAAAAAAAAGAGGAAAGGAAGGTAGTGAGTCCTTTTATAAATCTGGTTGAATTTAAACCGTTAGTAAGGTTTGGAATAATAAGGTCTGAAATATTTGCTTTATTCCCTATGCTATTTTTTATTCTTCACTTGAATTTCATAATTAGTATGATAGCAACAGCAGTTATGTATGTACTGAATGAGAATTTAGAAATGGATATACGTGTGTCTTTACTTGCTGTGCTAATTTGGATATTAAATATTTTTTTTTCTACAATATCTGCACCCAGTGTGCTAAGATTTGAATTATTTATCTCAATTGTAGAATTTTCATTCGCGATTTACTTTTTTCGAGTTGCAAGCAAGTCTTATTTGGCTGCCAATCAATAATTTTACAGTTAATTAGATCTTAAAAGCAGTTTTTTATTCGATAGGATAGCATTTATTAATGTTATTATCAAAGTCAACTCCAATACCATTATAAACAAGAGGTATCTTAATACAATACTACCAGATATGCTCATAAATATGAAATCTGAAAACCAAATTGTCACAATTATTAAGATGGTTTTTCGAATTATTTTATCTCTCAATAGTAATTTATAGTTTAAGAAATAAACAAGTACTGATCCCAGGAAAAGTACATGAATGAGGAGAGCCAGATAACTATTAATATTTATGATTTTTTGCCAGGCATTAGTCAATTCTTTACTTATCGTGGTGTTATTAGAAACTAGCATCTTTTCAATTCCATTTCCTTGATTACTATATACAACAAAGAATGCAGGGTCCTGATAGGATTCTAGTGGAGAATCAAAATACCTTAAAGCATTAGGAGCAATGAAATGCTCAAAGAAAATAATCGGATTTTTATTTATTAAGAATAAGCCGTAGTCTTTATATAATCCAGAAACCATCGCCATCTTTTTTAAATCAATCATCGAATTTTCCATTCCTAAAATAGATTGCATATAAATTTTTAGTGGCGAGTCTTTAAGAAACAGATAGTTACTTCCATAGGTGTAATCAATTTTAAAGATGTCTAATTTGGGATGCGGCTTGCTAAAATATCTGTTTACGATAGCATGAAGATTTCTGAACCTATCTGGCACATCTTCAACAGGTATCATGGGAAAGTATTCATATGTATATAATGCATTGTTGGCTAATTTCCATCCAGCTTGAACAGAAAACTGTTTTTCCCCATTACTTATTTCTGCTGTTTTATTACACGTATAAAAGTAAAAAATTCCGAGTAATCCGAATGTTAATAAAATGCCTATGAGCTTATTTCTTACTGATAAAGGGCTAATCAGGAAGACAAAAGTTGCTATAATCGGGTAATATAATGCTGTATATCGGATTGTAAATATCAATAATAGTAATAGGGATTGTAGTATAATTAGATACCAGTTTGGATGATAAATTATCCAAATTAATGTGGTGAACCATATAATCGATAATGGAACAAAAATCGCATCTGATATCAAAAAATTGGATGTTAAAAATAGCAGGGGATTATAAAATAGGCAAATAAAGAAAATAATGGCTGATAGCGCGTGAAGTTTAAATAGATGCTTTATTGAAAAAAATAAGATGTGAAGAGATAGTTGTAAAAGTAAAAATTGTAAACAAACGATAAAGACTGCAGATGTAGAAACCTTGATAACTAGCTGAATAAACTTAGAATAACCAATGGGCCAGAAATTAACTGATAGATTTTCTGCAGCAGCTGAATAATAAAAGTAGGTATCGAATATCGGATTAGGATTTGGAAATAGCAGTTTGAATATTGACCATAATATTGATGTTGTAACAATCCCAAATATTAAGAATGAAATATTGGATAGACCTTTTATGTTATTAGAGTTATCTGTTAATGATTTCATATAGGACGATTGTTACTTAAGTTCTTCCCTCTATTAGTAATGGCAAATCATTATTAGTACAAAAAAATAAGAAATAACTGAACTACAACCTCAGTTTCGAAATGTTAATTTGAATGAATGGTTATTTTTAATAAGGGCTTTTCAATTAATAAATAAAACAGAATGCCAGCTCCAACATAAAAAATTAGGTGAAATAAAATAGAAACGTCAGGTAGTAAAAAGAATCCAACTTTTTTGTAGATAGATCGTAGTAGGAATTCTAAAGGCATATTTAAGAGATAAATTGAGTATGATGCATTACCGATTAACTGCATGATTTTGTTGTCAAAAATGAATTCTTTTAATTTCATTTTTTCAATAAATATGCATGACCAAACAAAAAGCGCGCAGGGAATTCCCCACAATAAGGATCTTGTTAGTCCACTATTATTAAGTAGAACAGCAAAGAAGTCGGGAACATAAGAAGGGTACCCCCAGATTATATTGTAATACGCCATGAAAATAGCCAGAATAAATATAAAGTAACAAAGGCGTTTACCTGGTTTTATCTTTAAATACAAGATATATATAATCACACCCCAAAGAAATTCTAACATTATTGGATTGGACATCATCTTCAATCTGATATCTTCCCATCTGATAATTTGGCCTAGAAGTATTATTATAGGAATAAATATGAGGAGTCGGGTTGCTTTGCTTTTTACTTTTAAGACTATTAGAATAAATGAAATTATATAAAAATACCATTCAAATTCCAGTGTCCATGCTGTTATAATAATTAGCATGACATTTTGGTTGTTAAGTATTGGGATTAATATAAGAGAGTCTCTGAGATATTCGATAATGGATCCTAGATGGAAGTTGGGTAAGAAAATAAAGTAAAGTATTATTTGAAAAAAAGTGATAATGTAATATACCGGGTAGATCCTTAATATTCGCTTATGCAAGAAAAGGAGTCCTGCTTTCAGACCGTATAATCTATCTGTAACATAACTTATGATAAATCCAGAGATAACGAAAAATAGATCAGCCCCGATTGCTCCGAATTTCCATAGATGGAAAATGTTCTGTTGAAGAGATATTGAAAATTCATGTTGTAAGTTTATAGAATGAGAATATACTACCAAGAGTACAGCAATTCCTCTTAACCATTGAATACTTTTAAGTTTCATATTAATGAGGGGTGATTAACACAATATAACTGATCTCACTGCGGTAGATTCACTTGTGTTTGGCTGAATTGTAGGGGTAGGTATGGGAAGTTCTTTTCGATTTATGTCTAAAAACTCTCCTTGAGATTCTAGGAGCTAATTCGATAAATGGTTTTTCGATTAAACGATAGCAGGTCGTACATACAATGGTGAGGATTATACTTATTATGGTGAGGGCTATCCAGAAAATATATTGTGGGTCTTTTATTATATATTGGTCAATTGCTAAATGTTTAAATATTATACGAAATATTACACCATGTAACAAATATAGTCCGTAGGATATTTGCCCTAATAGAATCGAGTTGTAATTAGTTAGAATGCCAAACATTGTATTGCCTAATGAAATTAAGATAAATGAAATAGAAATACATGCATAAGGGATAACAGCGTTTATAGTATTGTAATAATTATAAGATATAAAGATTAATGGGAGTATAATAATACTTGTATAGTTTTTAATGGCGATACTTCTCAATTTTTCATTATTGTATAGTAACGCAGCTAATATTCCGATCAGGAATGGGCTATTGATTAAAAATGTTATTTTTAATGAAACAATTGTATTCATAAAAATAAAAGAGAAAATAACTAGCCCTGAGAAAAGCAGTTCCCCAAATGATGCCCTTATACCTAAGAAAATCACACCTATAAAAGGCAATAAGGCATAAAACAAAAATTCACTCACTAAGCTCCATAAGACCTTGTTGGTTAAAAAGTAGGTTTCAATGAAGCCGTTTATTGGCACCTGATTAAAGAATAACCAATGAGCTAATTCATTAAGTCGTTGAGAGATTGGGGGAATGATTGTCCAATTATTTTCTATTCCTAATACAATTATAACAATTCCCATTAGGAAGATAAATAATGGGTAAATTCGAAAAAACCTGGAGAGGAAATATTTTTTCCAATCCATATCATGGTTTTTCTTTTCAAGCATTATCGAAAAGAATAAAAATCCAGTTATCATAAAAAAGACAAAAACACTTATTTGCCCCAATTGATCAAAAATGTTGTTGTATGAATTGGGTAAAGTACCTGTTTTATAGTAAATGTAATAATATGCTCCGTGGTGAATGAATACAGAAAACGCCATATAGCCTCTTAACCCGTCAAGAGCAGGATATTTTTGATTTTTAGGAACAACTCCTATTTTTTTGTTGATTGTATTTAAAGTGAGTAGGGTTATTATAAGTATTGGGATAACAGGTAAGATGGAAAGATTTGTTCCCATTATAAGTATTTTTCAAAATTCTGGTACTATTAGGTTTAATTTAGAAAAAATAATAGTTACAGTTGTTAGTACGATCAGAATATTATGTAGGTTTATTAGGTTTTGTTAGCCGGCGGACTTCCCTGGTCTGCTAATTTTAAATTGGTTTAAAGCGAATCTGTAGCAGTAAGATCCAGTATATTGTATTCAAACATTAATACCGTAATTACTATGAAACTTAAAAGTATTCAATGTTTAAGAGGTGTCGCAGTTTTACTAGTATCCTATTCTCACGCTATCAATTTACAAAGCGAGTTTTCAATATCTATTCAACAGAATTTTTTCTATTTAGCAAAATTTGGTGCAATTGGTGCTGATGTTTTTTTTGTAATATCAGGGTTTATTATAAGTTATGTTACGAGTAAGTTATATGGACTAAGACAGGGGATTCATTTTTTACATAAGCGGGTTATGAGAATTTATCCTATTTATTATCTAATTACATTTGTTCAAATCGGACTTTTCTATTTTTTCATTCCTGACTTTCAAGTTGGATCAGTTATCCAATCTCTAAGAGATTCTTTAATATTAATTCCTTTAATTAATAATCAAAGTGTAATTCCAATAATTAAGACCGCGTGGACTTTAGAGTTTGAGTGGTATTTCTATATAGTTTTATTCATTTTGATAATTATAAAAGTAAAGAATAAGGCTATTGGAACGCTAGTAGTTATGGGAGTAATATTATTTATTGGGCGAATAATAACGTTAACGGATTTTAGATGGAGAATGCTTTCTAATCCAATAATGTTGGAATTTCTTTTTGGAGTAGTTATTTATATTTTATACGTAAAAGTTAGACCTGTTAAAAGTATTTGCTATTTTATATTTATGCTAGCCATTTTAGCGGCATACTATAATATATTCTTTGGATATCCTGAGAAATTGCCTGCATTGTCTGCGGTTTTCCTGGAAGATAGCGGGTTACAAAGAGCTATTTTATGGGGGATTCCAAGTGCCTTTATTGTTGGTTCTTGTATATTTATTGAGAAATTGAAGATAAAGGGTTTAAGTTTTGATAACCCAATTATGCAATTAATAGGTAATGCCTCTTACTCAATTTATCTATTAAACTTACCCCTGGAGTTTTTGCTACATTCAGTTTATAAAAGGATGTTTTTTTCCCTTCCTGGCGATGTTGCTATTTTTTTTCATTTGGTTGTATATGTGGGAGTTGGGATAATATTTTATTTAGTGATTGAAAGGTACTTGTTGAAGATTACTATTCAGGGGAATTGATTGAATATATAGAGTATTGCTTAAAGCATTTGAAATAATAGAAATGAACTGCGAAAGGCTTATAAAAAGTGAAGCCCTATGGACATCCCTCCAATTTTTATATCTACAATATATCCAGGGCTCCCAGAAGCCCCTTGATTTAATTCTTATAAGTAATTGCTTGATTGTACTATTGTATTATAATGC
>Ga0209436_100227_pt1 | contig 25710 bp, 24 predicted proteins | sample AraplaF_Cvi_mTSA_FD_184263 | JGI IMG/M metagenome (GOLD analysis project Ga0209436, IMG submission 184263) | Arabidopsis root microbial communities from the University of North Carolina, USA - plate scrape MF_Cvi_mTSA (SPAdes) (version 2) | ecosystem: Host-associated > Plants > Roots > Endosphere...
GCAAAGTCGGATTCATCTACTGTAACCACCATGCCGGAATTGGCGAAGGGGTTATTGCGTTTAGAGGGCGACCAGCCGTTTACCACCAGTTCCCCGGGATCTGTAGCAGCGGGGGCGATGATCCCACCGGGGCACATACAGAAGGAGAATACCCCGCGGCCATCTACCTGTTCTACGAGGCTGTAACTGGCTGGGGGAAGATATTCGCCGCGTCTATCGCAATGATATTGTGCGCTGTCGATCAGTTCCTGTGGGTGTTCGATGCGAACGCCGAGGGCGAAAGGTTTTGCTTCCAGCAAAATATTTTGCTGATGGAGCATGATAAATATATCGCGGGCGGAGTGGCCGGTAGCGAGAATGAGTTGTTTGCCTTCGAAGAATTGTCCGGAGGCGGTTTGTACGCCTGTAACGGCGCCGTCGCGGATCTGTATGGCGCTGACTTTCTGTTCGAAGTGTACTTCTCCGCCGCTGTTGATGATTTGTTCGCGCATAGCGGTGATGATATGCGGGAGTTTGTTGGTACCGATATGCGGGTGTGCATCGATCATGATCTTCTCTTCTGCGCCAAAGTGTACGAAGATGTTGAGGATGCGGTTAATATCGCCACGTTTGTTGGAGCGGGTATATAGTTTACCATCGGAGTAGGTACCGGCGCCGCCTTCTCCGAAGCAGTAGTTGGAGTCGGGGTTTACGATGCCTGTTTTATTGAGTGCGGCGAGGTCGCGTCGTCTGGCGCGTACATCTTTGCCGCGTTCGAGTATAACGGGCCTGATCCCTGATTCTATGAGTCGCAATGCGGCGAAGAGACCAGCGGGGCCTGCGCCTGCAATCAGCACCCGGGGTGCATTGGCCGGGAGAGACGGATACAGTGGATGGGGATGTTGGCGGACTACGAAAGGTTCGTTAACAAATACCTGCAGGGTAAGCACAAAGTATACTTGCCTGGAACGGGCGTCTATAGAGCGTTTCAGCAGATTGAATCCGGTAATATCCGCGGGCTTTACACTCAGTGCGGCAGCGGCGTGCTGTATGATATGTGTATGAGAGGCTGCATCGGCCGGGAGTAATTTGAGTGATAGCTGTTGAGTCATTTTTTAGCTTTTAGCAGTTAGCTATTAGTTTGGCGAATGATGGAATAATAGCTTTTAACGTTTTGCTGTTGCAGATAACAACCATCTGCGGTCAGTAGTTTATCTGATTAGTAATCAGCCATTCGGCTGTAGTAAAAAATGCAGCGAAGACAGAAGCCAGTGCTTCATCTTCGCTGCATTTTGCTAAAAGCTAAGAGCTAATGCCTAAAGGCTAGAACGGCAGATCGTCTCCACCGTCACCTCCGCCAGCCGGCATTTGAGGAGTATTGTAGTTAGGCATTGAATCTGTGCCTGGAGCAGGTGCTGCCATTACAGACTCCATGCGCCATGCATCCAGGTTGGTAATGTAGTTTACTTTACCATCTTTTTCCCACCTGGTGCCTTTGATATTGAAATAAACTTTAACGTTTTCGCCTTCGTTAAACCGGTCAACAATACCAGTGCGGTCTTGCACCGACTGAAACTTAATATAGTTGTTGATAACACGGCCGTTAATGTCATCGGACTTCTCAATAACGAACTCTCTTGTTTTAAAAGTTTCGCTACGTTGTACCGTGTTGTACTTCACAATCAGCTTTCCGGTAATTTCAAAACTCATAGAAAAATTATTTTAAATTCAGAAGGGTCAAAGATAAGGTATTCGCGTTGGTGTGGGCAAATATTTTTTATTAATACAGTGCGCGCGGATATAAATAAATACTTTCATAATAAGTACCCCTGAATACATTTTTTTAAATGGAGATACTAACATAGTTTTGCACCCTCTCTCAAAAAAGTGTGAATATCTCGCCGTTTAACAGTGAATGATTTTTTTGGAGAGACAGGATACAATATTATTTTATCAATTATATATCCATATTTATGATAAAAGGGAGAATGAGGAAGATAAAGGTGCTGTTAATCAATGGGGTTTATAGTATTGAAAACCTTGTCACGTCTGGGCTGTAAAGCCACGGCAGTAGTGGAAAGAGGAGTTTTGTTACTCTGTAATCAGGAGAATATAAACAAGGGTAGATAAATTTTTTTTTTCAACATTTTCTACAGATATTCGTCATCCTGTCTGAAAATTTTTCAACATCCTGCGTTGGGGAATTTCGAATTCGAGAACTAAGCATCCTTAATTAAGAAACAACTAATTTTTTTTATCTCAATGAATAAAACTTGCGAACAAGTTTGGGAAAAGTGTCTTAATATAATTAGGGATATAGTAGAATGGCAGCCGTTTAAGACATGGTTTGAACCTATTAAACCCATTAAACTTGAAAACAATGTTTTAACCATCCAGGTCCCCAGCCAATTCTTTTATGAATACCTTGAGGAGCACTATGTGGGATTGTTAGGAAAAACGATTAAAAGAGAATTAGGTAAAGAAGCCCGGTTGGAGTATCGCATTGTAGTAGAGAACGGTACGCCACATCAGCATCCCAGAACAGTAAACATGCCCACGCAGTTTACCAAACCTCAGAAAGACAATGAAGTAGATTTTCCTTTAACGATCCACAACCCGGTTAAGAATCCCTTTGTTATCCCGGGCATTAAAAGGGTACAGATTGACTCACAGCTTAATCCAAATTATACGTTTGATGCGTATGTAGAAGGAGACAGTAACCGTGTAGCAAGACGTGCAGGTAAAACGGTGGCTGAGAAGCCCGGTGGCACCTCTTTTAACCCGCTTGTTATATACGGCGGGGTTGGTTTGGGAAAAACGCATCTTGCCCAGGCAGTGGGCAACGACGTAAAGCGCATACATCCCAACAAAGCGGTGTTATATGTAAGTGCGGAGAAATTCATTAACCAGTTTATAGATCACTCGAAAAATAATATCATCAACGACTTTATTCACTTCTATCAACTGATAGATGTGCTGATTGTAGATGATATACAATTCTTTGCCCGTGCAGAGAAGACACAGGATGCCTTCTTCGCTATCTTCAATCATTTACATCAATCCGGCAAACAGCTGATCTTAACGTCTGATAAGGCGCCCAAAGATCTGGATGGCGTACAGGAAAGGTTGCTGAGCCGTTTTCGCTGGGGATTGAGTGCTGATATACAAATCCCTGATTTTGAAACCAGGATGGAAATCCTGGAAATGAAGATGCGGAACGATGGGCTGGAAATGCCGAAAGAAGTGGTAAAGTATGTGGCTTATAATATCCAGACCAATGTCCGTGAGCTTGAAGGCGCCTTGATTTCCCTGCTGGCACAGTCATCACTGAACCGCAAGGAAATAGACCTGGAACTGGCGAAGCGGGTATTGAAATCTTTCGTAAAAACTTCTTCCAAAGAAATTACTATCGAGAGTATTCAAAAAATGGTATGCGAATATTTTGATGTGCCTTATGATAAGTTGCTGCAGAAAACGCGTAAGCGCGAAATTGTGCAGGCCAGGCAGATCACTATGTATCTCGCTAAATCATTTACCAAGAACTCTTTAAAAACAATCGGTGAACATTTTGGCGGCCGTGATCACACTACTGTGATTCATAGTTGCCAGACAGTAAAAGACCTGATGGATACAGATAACAACTTCCGTGACAGCGTGATTGAATTACAACAGAAAGTACAACTGGCTGCCATGTAAGGCATGCCCTCACCCTCTTACCCCCGATAACCTATTTAAAAAGCCGTGCAATATTTGCACGGCTTTTTTTATTCCTTCTATTTAATTATATTATTTAATTATTGTATATTATGAAAGTATTGGTATATAAGCAGGTTGCTGTGATTACAATAGGTCAACACCTATTTTCAGATTTTTTTATAAAAAAGTGAAAATGCTTTTGGAGAATATAAAACTTTGTTTATTTTTGCAGCCCCTTCCGGGAAATAAAACAGAATGGAGAGATGCCTGAGTGGCCGAAAGGAACGGTTTGCTAAACCGTCATACGGGTTAAACTGTATCGAGGGTTCGAATCCCTCTCTCTCCGCAGAAAGAGACGTCTAAATTTAGACGTCTCTTTTTTTACACCACCATTCTCTAAATTTTTTGTCAAATCACCTGAAGCTGATTGCAAGAGAATACTACGTTCTTCTTTATCATTTTCTGCTTTCTTAATTTCTTCAGCAGTAGGTTCAGCAATGTAGTACCTGCCGCTTCTTGAAATTGCCATTTCTTTAGGGTCTTGTCCCAATTCCAAAATTTCTTTTGGATTTAACCTCACAAGTTCAAACAGTACTCTCAATGTTCGAACTTGTTCGTCATTTATGTTTATTCCTTCTACGGTTTGGCCATTCAGTTGCTGATTTATCGCCGTGTAAACTACATTCAACCGCAGATTCAATTTTACCTATACTTTCATTATCAAGTTCAAATTCTACTGTTATAAATTTAACTTCTTGTGGTGTTTTTCTATAAGTACTTAGTTTGGAAACTGGCCGTAATATGAGACAATGTTCTGAGAAAGAGGTGGCACATATGGAATAATCCCCGCACAGGAAGAATAGCGGGAAATATCTATATTAGCGCAAATAAGCAATTCATTTCTATGAACGAATATGACAAACTCAAAGCCCATGTACAGAAACGACTATCCATCACTGAAGATGAGCTTATCGAATTCTGCGAGGCCTTCAAAATAGTTAAGGTAAAGAAAAGACAATTCATTGTACAGCCTGAGTTTATCGCAAAAAACCGGTTTTATGTCGTGAAAGGGACTTTTCGTGCCTACGTCATTGGCGACGAAGGTCAGGAACACACCATACAATTTGCGATCAGTGACTGGTGGATCTCAGACTACAACAGTTATATCTTTCAGCAGCCCGCTTCCATGTTCATCGTCGCATTGGAAGACAGTGTTATTCTGCAAATTTCGCATGAGGCGGAGTCCGCGCTAAAACAACAGCGGCATGTTTTTGAAACCTTTTTCCGCATTCTTGCCGAAGGCACGGCAGCTCATATGGCCAGACGGGTGATTATCAATCTCACTAAAACAGCCGAACAGCGTTATGAAATATTTCTGGAAAGATATCCCGACATCGTAACAAAAGTACCCCAGTATGCATTAGCTTCTTTTCTGGGCATGACTACAGAATACCTCTCCAAGTTGCGCAACCGGCGGGCATCCTAAAAAACTTAATCTGGTTCAACCTTTTTTCTTAATCCAGTTCACCAGAATTTCCTAAACCAGTTCATTGAAAAACAGCTTAGTGGTCCGCTACATTTGTATTGTCGGAAGCGACAATATAAATCACAAAACACACAACAAAATGGCATCACTAACAAGAACCCAGGTTTTGATCATGTCGGCAACAGCCGGCATCGCGGTTGCAAATGTTTACTACAGCCAACCAATTTTACAAGCCATCGCCACCCAGTTCCATACTACGGCAGAAAAAGCCGGAACAATATCGGTGCTTTCCCAGATCGGCTACGGCATCGGGCTATTTTTTCTCACACCGGTGGGCGACATGCTCGAACGCAAAAAACTCATCTTATATCTGCAGGGCGGACTAATCCTATCGCTTTTGCTGATAGCTTTCTCTCCCAATCTGTATACTCTCTATGCCGGAAGCCTGTTGATCGGCGTTTTCGCCGTAGTTGCCCAGGTTATCCTGCCAATGGCCGCCAGCCTGGTCACAGAAAACAGAGGTAAAATAGTAGGTCAGATCTTCACGGGGATTCTGGTTGGCATCCTGGCCGCCCGTGTATTCAGCGGCTTCGTCACCGGCGCCTTAGGCTGGCAATACGTATACCTGATCTCAGCCGCGATGGTTTTAGGCACAGGCATACTCATGCAGGCAGACTTCCCTTCCGTCAAGGAACGCTTTACCGGTAGCTACCCCTCGCTGCTGAAATCAACTGTTGCCCAATTCAAAAGATTCCCCTTGCTGCGGCGTACTGCATTTACCGGCATGCTGGCTTTTGGAATCTTAAGTGCCTTTTGGGTAACACTAACTTTCTACCTCAGTGATGCACCCTTCCACTATTCGGCCGGCAAAATTGGCTTATTTGGTCTGCTTGCTGTTGCAGGTGCGCTGATTGCGCCGGTTTTTGGTAAACTCGCGGACAAGGGCTCTCCACGTCACTCACTCTTTTTCTCTACCGGCATCACCCTGGTAAGTATCATCGTGCTGAAATTCTTTCCAGCTTCCATTGCAGCAATCTGGGTTACCGTAGTTTTGCTCGACATTGGTGTCCAGGCAACGCAGGTGACGAACATTGCGGTTATTTACACGCTGGACCCGGCAGCCAACAGCAGGATCAACACGGTATACATGACCAGCTATTTCATCGGCGGTGCCCTGGGATCTTTTATCGCCATCCAGCTCTATAACGCTGGCGGCTGGAGCTGGTCAACCTCATTTATGGGAGTAATGGCGATTATTGCCATCATCAATGTCGCAACAATCCAAAAAATTACCAAATAACATCCATCATGAAAATAATTATAATCGGAGGCTCTATTGGAGGGTTGTGTGCGGGCATTGCATTGATGGACGCAGGTCACGATGTTCATATATATGAACGCAGTGCAGGAGAAATGAAGGACAAAGGCGCGGGTCTTGTCATCCAGCATGACATGATGGAGTACTTCATCGAACAAGGCATTACCACCCGATCTGTCTTCGGCGTTTCAGCGGCGAAAAGACAAATGCTGGATGACAGAGGCCGTGCCGCGCTTTTGTACCCAAATGACACCGTGTTTACCTCCTGGAACTACATCTGGCGCCAGCTAAAAGATCACTTCCCCGCATCCAGCTACTCTGCAGGCTTTGAACTGGAAAGCATAAGCGATCAAAAAGATACGGTAATCGCAAGATTCAAAAATGGTCAGCACAGGACAGCCGACCTGATTATTGGCGCCGACGGGGTAAGTTCTATAGTACGGGGCTACGTTGCATCTGGAATAAACCCGCAATATGCAGGCTACGTAGCCTATCGTGGCCTGATACCCGAAAGTGAACTCACAGCTGATGAAGTCAGCTTCTTCGCCGATAAATTTTCCATCTATCATTATCAAAATTCCCATTTCCTATCCTACCTGGTTCCCGGAATAAACGGCGATCTCAGGGAAGGTCACCGCTTGTACAACTGGGTTTGGTATCAGAACAAAACCGCAGCACAACTGGCTGAACTGTTAACTGATAAAAACGGTGCCTACCGCCAGTTTACCGTACCAGCCGGTTTTTTAAGTCCGCATCAACAATACCAACTCAATGAACGCGCGGATCAGGAGCTGCCGGAAGTCTTAAAAAACCGGGTGCATCAGACGTCAAACCCATTTGTACAGGTCATTTTGGATATGGCAGTACCGAAAATGTTTAAAGGCCGTATCGCCATCCTCGGCGATGCAGCCAACCTGGTTAGGCCCCACACCGCATCTGGTACCGCCAAAGCCTACCGGGACGCCATTACCCTTGCGATAAACCTAAACGAATATCCAGACCTGGCTACCGCTTTACAAAACTGGAATAAATATCAGATTCGACATGCCATCTCTCTGGACATACATGGCAGACAACTGGCCAGCCAGAGTGGACTCGGATCTCATTAACAGAAATGATTGTTTCTTTTTTGGGTGGTTACTTTATTCCTTTGTAATAAGAATAGGTGCCTATTTTGGTATTGATAAACCCTGTTTCCGTTACTTGTTGAAAACCGGATTGTTCAATAAACAGGGGCAACAGCCCGTTCACGTTATCGTTGGTGGTTTTAAATCCATCCAGCATTTGCACCAGGTAAAAGGCAAACCTCGCGGTTTTATTCTTTGCTTTTCCCCAATCGCCAATAACCACTTGCCCGCCAGGTTTTAATACCCTGAATATTTCCTTGATGCAAGCTAATTTTGTTGCCTGGTCAAGTTGGTGGAAAACCAATGAGCTGAACACTTTGTCGAAAGTATTATTGGCATACGGAAATGTTGCGCCGTCATATAGACAAAGTGCAATGTCATACCCGAGTTTGTTGAGTTTATGTTCTGCTATTGCTTTTACTGTAGGGTCAATATCAATTCCTGTAAGTACAGCTTTATTGTTACGTTGATGTGCGAGAATGATATTTTGCCCTGTGCCAAAACCAAATTCCAAAATAGTTTCTCCATCCCCTGGGTTCAACTCGTCAACAAGCCTGCCCCTGAATTTTTTCTCGGGCATGGTCAGTTTAATGGCCAGGTCGTACCAACCCGTCAAACAACTGTAACCTAATGCAGGTATAAACTCCCTTTTTTTTACCATAACGGTATTCATGCTTTACTTGTTAGCGTTTTTGCTTTTTTTAATGGAACAAGTCCTATAGCAACTGATGCCAGCAATATGATTGAGCAATTCACGGGGCCTGGTTTTACTGTCATTAAGCATACAACGCCGAATAGAATGGTAGTTCTTAACTGGATGGAAAGCAATAACCTGTTGGCGTTCCCGAAAAATCCGGCCAGGTTTTCGTCTGCATTTTTTATCATTTTCTTTGCTCTTTTCATTTTTCTTTCAGTAAACAGCCCACCTGTCAGGGCTATAAGAAAGAATCCCACCAGGCCGGAGATAACCCAGCTGGTGCCTTCCCACACGGTGGCAGCCATGTATATACCCGATAGAAGTGTCATTGCGGCGCCTATTCCGGCTATCAATAGTTTGGAGTAAAGAAGAACCGCTTCTTTTATTTGTTCACCGGTGGTGGCGGTGCTGATTTTTAAGACACATATCCATTCTATAGCAAGGCCGGCGACGAGGAGTAACACCCCGGTTATGTGGATGAACAGGACGAGATGGTAAATCATAATTAGTTTTTTTGTGTAAAGCGTTTTTCTTGTATTAGTTGCCTATAGTGCTGACCCGGCGGCTTGCTGAAGCAGGGCATGTAAATCAGTAACAACCCAACGTTCCTGCACTTTACCATTTGCGACCCTGTAAATAGCAATTCCGTTTAGCACGATGGATTTGCCGGTGGGGGCTATTTCCCCGAACGGGCCTTCGTGTGTTCCTAATAAGCGCCACCTGGCAACAACTTTCTCATTTTCTGCAATGATATCGTCCAGCTCGTACCGGGCATCGGGCAATGCTGCTTTTATTTTTGAATAAAAACCCTTGAAAGATTGAGGCCCGGCAGGTGTGCCCTTGGGCCAATCGTGCGAGATGAAGTTTTCTGCAAGTAGCTCATCTACCAGGGGCATATTCCAGTTTACCAAAACATCTTTGTAGAGTTTTTGGATGAGTATTTTGTTGTGAGTGATGTCCATAAAGAGTTGTTTCTGATTTGCGTTCGAAAACTATTGACAGCACAAAATTAGACAAGTGACAGATTGGAGAATTGTATAATCCTGCTAACTTTTCATAGCGAATGATGGGCGAACGCCAAACATTTTTTTGAAGGTTTTGATGAAGTGTGAGGAGTCTGTGAAGCCGGCATAGTGAGCGCTTTCTGTAAGGGAGTGGCCTGTTTGGGATTTTGTTGCGGCTATTTCTATTTTTTTCCAGAGGATGTATTGCCGGATGGATATATTCATGTCTTGTTTGAATATATGTGCCAGCCTGCTTTCTGAAACGAATAGTTTCCGGGCAAGTTGGTCAATGCTCCAATCTTCTTCGGTAATATGGTCGTGTATCAGCTTTACACACATCCTGGTGTATTCGCTTATTTTTTTATCGTCTTTTTTGTCAAAACCCGGTAATGAAAATTGCCGGCCGGTTTTATACAGGCTGATTTCTTCCGAATTCAAAACAACAATGGGCCTGTTATCTAAATTATATAAACTGATGAGATGTTCGCCGGTAGTAGTGGTTGGGTCAATAAAATAGATATAGGATTCGCCCTGTAAGCAGTCAAACGAGTGCGGCGTGTTAGGTGATATAATGGCAGCCTGGATGTTTTTATAATGCTGGTTCCCCGTGGATATATGCAGGAACCCCGAGATGGCAAAAGCCAGTTCCAGGGCATAATGCGAATGCGTTGCCGCGCTATAATTTTTTTTAGAGAAGGAAACAATCCCGTCATCAATGAAAGTAACTGCCATGTCGTGCCTGAAAATGCTGATGGTATGAAGATACCCCGAAAAATGAATTTTATCAAAGGTAGCCCCAGGTGGGGCTAGTCCGCTTCTATTCAATATTTTCTACAAATAACAGGTGCATAAGGCATATGAAAGCGACAGTTTGGAACGCGTCCGGTCCGTGTACAACCTTGGTTCCCGTGAGCGCCCTCTCATTAATACTAAAGTTAGCAGGAATGTACAATTCCCTGCCTCCCGGTTACCGTATTTTGCATGAAGGGTTTTCTAAAAAATCAGCATATGAAAAAGTTAATTATTGCAGTAATGATAGTATGTTCATTCCTGGCAACTAATGGACAGGGAGATAAACAGGAGTTGACTGGAATTTACAAATCAACAATAAGCCGGGCTTGTATTGTACTTTATAAAACTAATACCCGGTATCGGGCCAGGGCGTATGAGGATTTTGCTGTTATCAGAAAATATATTTACCGCGGGGCATACTTATCTAAGCTTCCGGACGATAAAGCCCACCTGGATTTTATAGTAGATTATAACGAACCGGCTTTTGATAATTTGAGCAGCAAAGATGACCAGATAGTGTTTACAATTCCACGGAAAAATGAATTTAACCAGGTGGTGCTGGATTTCTTTGCCAGAGCGGGTACAAGGTTTAGGCCACTGTAATGGATCAGCCCAACTGCCACCAGTAATGAGCCAACCCATACACCACGCTTAAGCCGATCAGGTATAAAATATTCATCCTGAATTTTTGTATCAGTATCAGGGAAACAATGACCCATCCCAGCGCCAGTGTATCCAGTTTGCTGATGATTGCGCCTTCGGGGAACAGCACATCCTTTCCCAGGTAAAGGGTGAGGTTCAGGATAACACCCACTACGGCGGCGGTGATCAATCCCAGTGTATTTTCAATGAGTGCATTGCCATGTGTTTTTTCAATAAGCGGAGCGCCTATGAAAATCAGCAGGAAACAGGGCAAAAAAGTGAAGTAGGTGGTAGCGAACAATCCTATAGCGCCCATCCATAATGACCCGCCGGAATGGTTATATCCGGCCATAAAGCCTACAAATGAGAGTACAATGATCAGGGGCCCGGGCGTTGTTTCTGCCAGTGCAAAGCCATCTATCATTTGCAGTTTGCTCAGCCAGCCCAGTTTTGTAACGGCGTACTGTGCCACATAAGGTAATACGGTATAAGATCCGCCTATGGTAACAAAAGCCGTTTGTGTAAAAAACAGGCTCAGTTGCTTCCAGAAGCCGAAGTCGCCGGGAAGGAGAGAGAAGAGCAGGAAGGGCAGCAGCCAGAGCAGGATGCCTGCCGTCAGCAGCTGCAGGAGTTGTTTACTGTTAAACTTGCTGTTGGCGGTGGCCACATTTTTGTTCAGTACATAGCTGCGCTCATCATCCGCTTCATTGGTCTGTCGCCGTTGCGCCTGAAATATACCTGGCCGCATCCATCCGGTGATGAGGGCAAAAGCAATACTGCCACCGATGATGGTGATAAGAGAGGTGTTGAAAAAAAAGATGCAAACAAATGCGGTTGCTGCCAGCAGGTAGTGCAACAGGCCATGTAAAGCCTTCTGTGCTATTTTAAACATGGCGACGATAATGATGGCGATGACTGCCGGTTTTAACCCTGCAAACATGGCGGTAACCCAGGGAATACGGCCAAACAACACGTAGATGATACTTAGTCCCAGTAATATAAACATGGAAGGCAGTACAAACAAAATTCCGGCAGCCAGGCCACCACGTTTTCCATGCAGGAGCCAGCCAATATAGATAGCAAGTTGCTGTGCCTCCGGGCCGGGTAATATCATGCAGTGATTGAGGGCATGCAGAAATTTGCTGTTGCTGATCCATTTTTTTTTGTCGACCAGGTTATCGTGCATAATCGCAATATGCCCTGCAGTGCCGCCAAAACTGATCCAGCCCAATTTAAACCAGAATTTTAATGCTGTACCCAATGTGGGTTTTGGTGTTGTTTGTAATACTTCCATAGTAATTATTCCTGGCCTGTCATTAGCAGACATAGCGTCTCCCCCGACCGTAAACTGATGCGAGCAGTACCGTCATCCGCGTGATAAATGGAGCGAAAGGAAATGCCCGGCCGGTAAAAGCCGGTTAACAAGTGAAAAATTTTTTATCGGAAAATAACAGCCGTTTTCCGTCGGTGCTATAGCTGCACGAAAATACTTTAAAATGCCCTTGTGTGCAAGGTTTTTACTTGTTTGTTTGGATTGAAATAAGGCGCTTTTGGGCGGTCGAAAATGCTTTTGTGATCTCCGGATAGGGTGGTGTGTTTTTCTTTCAAAAATGGGCTTTATTTGGGTTGATTGATTGGTTGTTGTCTGTCAATGATTTCCGGAAGAAGCATAACGCGTTACCGTTTAAACAAACCGTAACGCTGTAAGAGCCTGTACTACTGCATCGGCAGCCTTTGCCAGGTAGTAGAAGAAAAAAGGCTACATCATTTATGTATGATGCAGCCCCTTTTTGCGTTTAGTATATTTGATTTCAAAATTGGAGGGCTAATAGATATTTGAGCAATTTGCCTATTCACCCAGCTCAAAAAAACCAATAGGATTTCCCTCGGTATCCACGCACAAACTACAATAGCCCGGCGCATCCACAGGGAATTTTGATTTGAGAACTTTGCCACCTGCGGTTACAACGTTATTCTCGCTCGCTATACAATCATTAGTTGGGAAATAAATAATTGTATTTACCGTTTTTTCATCGCCGGTTTTTGTGCCGTTCATTTCTATCAAAGCGCCGCTAACAATGCTACTATCTTTACCTGTGGCAAAGGATGCTATTTTTAATACGGGCGTTTCCACCACTTCATTAATTTTTTCGTTCAATACCCTTGTATAAAAGGTTCGGGCCCGGTGAATGTCTTTCACATAAATTTCAAACCAGCAAATAATGTTTTTTTTCATTTTTTTGAATTTTTAATTACGTGATATGATATGCTTGAATAATCTGCTGCTGCAGGTGTTCCATTGCCCAAACTATTTTTTGTTGCCTAATACTTCCTGTAGTTTATTGTGGGCAATATTGATGCTTTGGGCAAATGGCATTTTTAGTAATTGATCTCTGACAGATACTGATTTAAAAACCATTTGCATAGTGAGCCTGCTGGTGTTGTCGGTTATTTTTTCAAACTCCATAAATTCCAGTTGAACCGGGAAAGGTGCATTTTCTATTTCGAAGGTGCGCGTTATTTTTTGGTTCGACATAAATTCCAGTATAGCGCCGCTGCTGCCATATACCTTTTTCCCGTCCTGAAAAGTTTCATAGTGCCACAGTCCGTATTTTTTGTTTTCCTGTTTCACCACTTTCGTGGTAGAAATGCCGAGTGACATCCATTGCTCTATCAGTTCCGGCTCTGCATGTGCTTTAAAAAGCAATTCGAGTGGCAGATCAAATTCTCTTGTTACCACGATTTCCTGTTTGCCGTCTTCGGTGTGTAGTTTGGTTTTCTGTTCCATTTTTTTGGGATTGAGTTGGTAATAAATTCCTCTGCTGTTATGTTCCTGATTCAGTAATTCGTATTCGGTAAGTATTTGTATATACCTGGAAACGGTGGGGCGTGCTGCATCGAAGTTTGTCACTGTTGCACTCGCGGTCATAGCATGACTGGCCACCATGTCAGTATTGCGTTTCCTGTAGGAGCGGCGATGGCTTGAAAAGCATCTCGTCGCAGGTTTGTTATGTAGCTATTTGGCTACAAAAATAAATGTAGTTATTTAACTACGCAAATTTTTTTTGAAAAAGATTGAGATACACTGTGCCTGACCTGTACTATTGCATCGGCAGCCTTTTAATGAAATTTTAAGCTACCGGAAACAGGATTGTGGTTCACTGGCAGGGAAATTGGTTACTTGTCTCTACAAAAAATAATACACATATGAAAAAGTTAATTGCTGCAATCGCTATCCTGCTGGCGGTATCCCCGGTTTTTGCGCAAACAGCTGCCCCAAAAACTACGCCGGCTCAAACCACTACTCCCGCTGCTCCTAAAGCATTGCCCGCTCCTGAAAAGCGTGCGATTGCCTACACAGATGAATTAAAGACAAAGCTGCATCTTACCGACGATCAATACCAGAAAGTATTGGCTGTGAATACAGAATGCATCCGTCGTAAAGATGCACTGAAAGCCAGCGGGCAAAAAGGCGGTCCAGGCCATAAAGAGATATCTGCCTATCGTAAACAACAATTTCAGACCATTCTCACGCCTGAGCAGCTTACACAGCTAAAAGCCATGAATGCACAAAACGCACCGAAGAAAAGCGCAGAATAAACACAGCATATCATTGTAAAAGGGGAGCAATAGCACTGTTCCCCTTTTTTTTATTCCTTTTAAAAGCGTACGCTCGATGTATTATTATCGAACACATTTGATAATAATACATGTGTAAGTGTTTTGTATGCAGCATATACCTTATTGGCATTTTATTAGACGCGTGCGAAATACAACAACAAACACCTTATGTTCAGGAGCTATCTCAAAACAGCGTTCCGCAATCTTTTGAGGCAAAGGTTATTTTCCGGGCTCAACATCCTGGGACTGGCCACAGGAATGACCTGCAGCATCCTGATTTTCCTGTGGGTACAGGATGAATTAAGTTACGACCGCTTTAATAATAACGCCGGCAGTATTTACAGGCTCACCGCCAGTATCGGCGATATCCAGGCGGCGGTGGTGCCAGTGCCCATTGCAGCTGCCATAAAGGAACGTATCCCGGCAGTAAAGAGCACCACCCGCATCTCAAGCCTGCAATGTATGGTAACGGCAGGAACGCAGAAATGTGAGGAGAAAAATATCTATTATGCCGATACCAATTTCCTTCGCATCTTTAATTATCCTCTCTTACTGGGCGATACAGCTGCAGTGTTAGCCCGTCCGGATGGAGTGGTATTAACCGCTGCCAGCGCCAGGAAATACTTTGGCAGCCCCGAAAATGCAATGGGGAAAACATTGCATATCGATAATAATTATAAGGGGAATGATTTACAGGTAACAGGTATTTTAAAAGATATACCCCATAACTCACACCTGCAGTTTGATATGCTGGTACCGATACAGCAATATGAAAAAAGCATTAACCTGGCGCAGGGCTGGGATAACTTTGATGTGTATACCTATCTGCAGATGAATGAGCATTTTAAAACTACGCCGCAGTCGCTCGCAGCCTTGCAGCAACAAGTGATGGATATCTACAAAAGCAATGATAAACATGGCACGAATGGTCATCTTTTTTTGCAGCCACTAACAGACATACATCTGCATTCCCGGTATTTGCTGGACGTAGCCGGACAAGGGAATGCCACGCATGTTAAAATCTTCTCCCTGATCGCGGTATTTATTTTATTGATCGCAGGCATCAATTTTATGAACCTCTCTACCGCCATGTCCGGTCAAAGGGCCAAAGAAGTAGGCCTGCGCAAAACAGTGGGGGCGCTCCGCTCTCAGCTGGTGACGCAATTTTTGACAGAAGCCCTGTTGTTATCGTTTATTTCCCTGGTGTTGGGATTGGCGATCGCCTGGTTGTTGCTGCCGTTGTTTAATGATTTTGCTGCCAAAACAATTTCCCTGCAACTGCTGAATGGCAGGATGCTGGCTGAATTTGCGGGTATCGCGATTGTAGTGGGGCTGCTTTCGGGGAGCTACCCGGCCTTGTTCCTGTCGTCCTTCAACCCCGTAAAGGTGCTGAAGGGCGTGAAGGTGCTGCATGGTAGCAAAACGTTTTTCAGGAATAGCCTTATCGTTATACAATTCTCTATCGCTGTGATCCTGATTGTGAGTACCATTGTGGTATATAAACAGCTGCAGTTTATCCGCCACATGGATATTGGTTATAATAAGGAAAACCTGTTGTATGTACCACTACCGAAACAGGGCGACCTACAGCAAAATCAGCGCGCTGTAAGAGCGGCCATGAGCCAGTATCCGGATATAGAAGACTACGCTTTCATCAGTCATCTCCCTACAAACTTAACTACAGGTACCAAATCTGTTACCTGGGAAGGAAAAACGCCAGCAGATGATCCCATATTTCCGCAGCTATGGGTAGATGATCATTTCGCAGGCACCTTTGGTACACGTATGAAAACCGGTCGCTTTTTTTCGAAGGAGTTTAAAGGGGATGATAGAAATTTTGTGATCAATGAAGCCGCTATGAAAGTGATGCACTTTAATGAGGAAACGGTGCTGGGGAAGAGAATTACCATGGACGGAAGAAGCGGCGTTATAGTGGGTGTGATGAAGGATTTTAACTTTAAACCGGTGCAGCAGCCTATTGAGCCGCTTATCATCAGGAATGGCACCAACGATGATTTCAACGGTAATACCTGTTTCGTGGTTATCCGCACAATTCCCGCCAATACGGAGCATGCACTGGACATCATGAAGAAAGTTTTCCAACAGGTATATACGGACTTCCCCTTTTCTTTTGGATTTATTGATACGGATCTATCTAATATGTATATCGCAGAACAACGGATGGGTAAGCTCTTTAACATCTTTTCAGTGCTGTCCGTTATTGTTTCCTGTCTCGGGCTTTTTGGTCTTACTACTTTCGCCACCCAGAAGCGTATAAAAGAAATTGGTGTAAGGAAAGTGTTGGGCGCCAGCGTAGCAGGTATTGTGGGTATGTTATCAAAGGATTTTATCCGGTTGGTTGTTTTTGCGCTGCTGTTAGCCTTCCCGGTTGCCTGGTGGGTGATGAATAAATGGTTACAGAATTTCGTTTATCACATCAGTATAGAGTGGTGGTTTTTTGTAATTGCCGGTGTAATTGCTGTTGTTATTTCTTTCCTTACGGTTAGTTACCAATCGATCAGGGCAGCCCGCGCCAACCCGGTAAAAAGTTTGAGGTCGGAGTAAAAATAACAAGCAGCTGAAGCAGCTGAAATGTAATACCATGGCTGTTTTTTATATAGATTATGTTTTTTATTGAAAAAAATTTGTTTTTATGTTAAACATTTTCCTACATTTGCACTCCGCAATTGAAGCAATGGTTGTACCGCAAGGGTCACCGATAAAGCTGAAATCGCGGATTAAGAAGGGATTTCGGGGCGTAGCGTAGCCCGGTATCGCGCCTGCTTTGGGAGCAGGAGGTCGCAGGTTCGAATCCTGCCGCCCCGACTTAGAATACGAAATGGGAATAAATGGACAGAGATAGTCACATTTATTCCCATTTTTGTTTAAATGGAATAATCTTTAAGCCAATACAACATTAGCTAAACATTGGGATCAAGTTGAAAACTTGGGGGATAGCATAAAAATAGTTTTTATGCTGCACCAAGGTACGGCCCACTGCAGGCGCTTATGCCGCCACCAAATATGCCATGGAAGCACTGTCGGAAGCATTGCGCATGGAACTGGCCGGAAGCGATATACAGGTATCCTGTATTGAACCGGGGCTGGTAATGACGGAGTTGCACAACCAATGGGAAGTACATCCGAAAGATGCCATTGGTATCCAGCACCCGCTTTGCACCGATGATATTGTAGCCACCGTAAAATTCATCATGAGCCAACCGGCGCATGTAAGGATTCCCCGGCTCATGATCCTGCCAAAAGATCACCAGATTTAGTATTGTCCGTTTTCGTACAATACACGAAAATCCTGTTCATTTCCGTACATGCATAGTGGTGTAAATGACACTGAATATCAGGCTTTTAGAAAACTGGCATATATTTTCTATCTCCTGTAATATTTATACCTGATTCATGTTAAGCAACCATCTGAAAATCGCCTGGAGAAACCTGCGTACCCGCAAAGCTTTTTCCTTTATCAATATTACCGGCCTGGCCATGGGTATGGCCGCCGTGATGCTGATTGCCCTCTGGGTACAACATGAATACAGCTACGATAATTTCCATGTCAACAAAGCCGATCTTTATAAGGTGTGGAACCGCAGTACCGCGCAGGGAGAAGTGTATTGCTGGGATATCACCTCCGGCGCCATGGAAGAAACACTGAAGCGCGATTACCCCGGCATTAAGAATGCCACACGGGTATACTGGAGTATCAACCGCCTGTTTACCTACAAGGACCAGGTGATCAAAGCCAAAGGCAATGATGTGGATAAAGCCTTCCTCACCATGTTCAGCTTCCCCCTGCTCAGTGGCGACGCCGCGCGTGCACTGGACGAAGTGAACAGCATCGTGATCACCGAACATCTGGCCAGGCGGATCTTCGGCAACGAAGACCCGATGAATAAAATGGTTACCATCGATAACAAAGCTCCCTGGAAAGTAACCGGCGTTTTAAAAGAATTACCCGGCAACACACAGTTCGATTTTGAATACCTCGTATCCATTGCCAGCAATGAATTCCTGCGCAACGATCTATCCTGGGGTAACAACAGCTACCATACCTATGTACAGCTGGTGCCCAATACAAACGTGGATGCGCTGAACAAAGAAATCCGCAACGTTATTATCAAACATGCTCCCAAGGAAGAAACGGAGGCGTTTCTTCATCCTTTAAGCAAGTGGCGCTTATTTTCGGTGTTTGAAAATGGTAAAGCCACGGCAGGCCGCATCCAGCTGGTGCGGTTGCTGCTGATCGTGGCAGGCATGACGCTGCTGATTGCCTGTATTAATTTCATGAACCTCAGCACCGCACAAAGCCAGAAAAGGGCAAAGGAAGTGGGTGTACGTAAAGCCATTGGCATCAGCAGGGCAGGATTGATCCGGCAATTTTTAACTGAATCCGTACTTATTGCTTTCCTGGCAGGTATCATTGCCCTGGCGATGGTGCAGGCGAGTTTGCCTTTCTTTAACCACCTGCTGGGAAAAGAGATGCTTATTCATTACTACGATCCCGTGTACTGGCTCGTATTCTTTGGCTTTATTACAGTTTGCGGCTTGTTAGCGGGTAGCTATCCGGCATTCTTTCTCTCCGCCTTCAAACCAGTGCTGGTTTTAAAAGGCACTTTCAAAGGCGGCAAAAAAACATGGCTGGCCCCCCGTAAACTCCTTGTCATTGCCCAATTTTCCATTGCCATCATCTTAATGATATCTACCGTAGTCATTTACCGGCAGATAAAATTTGCACAAAACCGCCCCATCGGGTACAATATCAATAACCTGGTGGAAGTGCCCATAGAAGGCGATATCAGTAAAAATTATGACCTCATCAGGAACGATCTGCTGAACAATGGCGCCGCCGTAGGCATGTGCAAAACCAGTTTAAGCGTAACGATAGACGGCAGCAACGGCAATGGCTTCAGCTGGGAGAAAAGGGAGCCCGATCAGCAGCGCATGAACTTCTCCCGCTTTGGCACCAGCGGCAACTTTATTGGCACTATGGGTTTAAAGCTGATCGATGGAAGGGATATCGACATTGCATCGCATCCTATGGACAGTGCCGCCTGCCTGCTGAATGAAACCGCCGTAGCCACTATGGGAATAAAAGATCCTGTAGGAAAATATATCTACGACGGCAACACCCCACTGCTGATTACAGGCGTTTTCAAAGACTTTATTATCCGCTCGCCCTACAACGATGTGTCGCCCATGATTGTTCTGGGTACAAAAAGCTGGGCTAACAACCTGGTGATCCGCCTGAATCCCCACACCGCTACCGCAAAAAATATTGCGCTGGCAGAAGAGGTGTTCCGCAAATACAATCCCGCCTATCCTTTCAATTTTAAGTTTGTAGATAAAGAGTACGAAAGCAAGTATAACGACCAGCAACAAACAGGCGCATTATCCAGCCTGTTCGCGGGCCTTACCATCTTCATTTCCTGCCTGGGATTGTTTGGTCTTAGCGCATACATGGCAGAAAGCCGCTCAAAGGAAATCGGGATCCGCAAAGTACTGGGCGCCAGCGTAGCCAATATCGCCCGGATGCTTACCACAGAATTTATGATGCTGGTGATTATTGCCTTTATCATTGCCGTACCAGTAGCCTGGTGGGCCATGAACGGATGGTTGCAGAACTTTTCTTACCGCGTGGAAATGGGATGGAGTATTTTCGCCATCGTAGGTTTCGCCGCTATCCTGATTGCCGTGGCTACCGTAAGCATACAGGCGGTAAAGGCAGCCGTGGCCGACCCGGTAAAGAGCATTGCAGCGGAATAAATATCCGGTACACCACCTGCAAATGATTAACAGTCATTGCACGCCCATCTTTCCAAAAAAACACTGAACAGGACATATCGCTGTAAAGCATTTACCTGCCGGGTTTCCGTGTAAGTGGGTGTAACTACGGTGGAAACATTGGTGTTGCTGTTAAAAACATGATTCACCCTGCATTTTAATTTCAACTGTTTCTTTTTTCCAAGGCCGTAAGCACCGAAGTATTACAAACAAAATAACGACGTTAGTTCGGTATAAAGCCACCCAGCCCAAGGGGAACATTATTACATTGCTACCACGGCAGCTACGGGAGAACGCCATTTATCGAATCGGGAGAAGTATGCCCAAGTTCTGAACACGGATCATAAAGAGGATTTTCCAACAATAAATAAGGACCGCTTGCAAAACCACAAACACTAAAAATGACATCACAAAATTCAACTTCCGCAACAATGCAAACGCTAAAAATAAAATAATGAAAGCATTTATAGTAAGCCACTACGGCAAAAAAGAGAAACTACAACTAACTGAAATAGCAGCGCCTGTTGTAAAGGAAAGTGATGTGTTGGTGCAAGTACATGCAGCGGCTGTAAACCAGTTGGATTCAAAGATCAGAAATGGTGAATTCAAAATGATCTTGCCTTATAAAACGCCATTTACCCTCGGGCATGATGTGGCAGGTATTGTAACGAAAGTTGGTTCAAAGGTTAGTAAATTTAAAGTTGGCGATGCTGTTTATGCAAGACCTGCAGATCATCGGATCGGCACTTTTGCAGATTTCATTTCTATACATGAAAATGATGTGGCGATGAAACCAGGAAACCTTTCTATGGAAGAAGCTGCGTCCATGCCATTAGTAGGCTTAACAGCCTGGCAGGCACTCGTTGAAAAAGCAAAGCTAAAAAAAGGACAAAAAGTTTTCATTCAGGCGGGGTCTGGTGGTGTAGGCACATTTGCCATTCAGTTGGCCAAATATTTGGGCGCTACTGTGGCTACAACAACAAGCGCCGAAAATATTAATTTGGTAAAAAGTTTGGGTGCAGATATTATTATTGATTACAAAAAAGAAGATTTTGAAACCAGACTAAAAGAATACGATGTGGTGCTGAATAGCCAGGATACGAAGACACTTGAACAATCGCTGCGAATATTAAAACCTGGTGGAAAAGTTATTTCTATTTCCGGCCCACCTGATCCTGAATTTGGACAGGAAATTGGTGCCAATTGGTTTTTGAAAATAGTGTTGAAAGTTTTGAGTGCCGGAATCAGGAAAAAGGCAAAACGCCTTGGTGTAAATTTTTCTTTTCTTTTTATGAGAGCAGAAGGTGAACAATTAAGTCAAATAACACAACTCATTGAGGCTGGTGTTATAAAACCTGTCATTGATAAAGTATTTCCGTTTGAGCAAACTAATGAAGCACTGTCTTACATTGAAGCAGGCCGGTCAAAAGGAAAAGTTGTTGTCAAACTCAAGTAACTTATGCCTGTTTAGGGTTTCTCCTAAAGTAACAGCTAACTTGAAAAGTAATTCAATATTAAAAAGTTCGAACCCGGTCCAGTCATCCCGACTTATAAAAAAATCCTACTCGTTTTTCGGGTAGGCTTTTTGTGTTTAATGAAAAATGTTTGTTACACCCAATTATGGGATCAAGTTGAAAAGTTCTTTTAAGCGCTAATCTCAAGCTTATACCCTTTCCCACGTATAACCACAATTTTGATATTCGGATCAAGTTCCAGTTTTTTCCTGAGTTTTGATATGAACATATCCAGACTTCGGCCCACAATAACACCTTCATCTTCCCATATCTCTTTTTGAAGCCTGCTTCTCTCAATAGTCTCGTTGGGAGACAACGCGAAAATGTGCAGTACACGGGTTTCAGTACCGGTTAAGTCTATCGCCATATCATTTATTATGAGCTTACGGTTCTTCGCATCAAACAAAACTGAGCCCAAAGTAATCATGCCCGTATGCTGGCCATCCTTAGGTAAAGCTTTTGGCGATAAAGCTTTTTGCGGCTTAGCGGATCTCAAAAAAATAAAACCGACAAATGCTAAAAATGACAGGCCGCCCAGAAGATACCCGCTTTTTGCAGTATTTATGCCCAGCGCCTTAAATTTAATATTAATCATGTAACATGCCCTGGGTTGCCTCCTTCCCAGGCATGCTACAATATCATCTACTTTATTTTTGGATATAGCGTATCCATAGGCTACACTGGAGTTGCCACAGTTCAGAACGTTAACAACATAATCACGGGCGAGTGGGTCTTTGGCCAACAAACGCCGGGTAGTATTCACCAGCGAGTCTGGCTGAAAAGTAAGATCATTCTCAAACCTGATCTGGTATTCGTTTTCAGCGATCTTTTTTACAGGTAGCACCCTTGACGTACTGTCCCCCGACTGTAAAAGTAGTTCATGTCCAATCCGGCGGAGTAAAACTTCCCTTCTGGAGATATCAAAATCGTCACTTTGCTCCATACTGAAAGCCACGCAGATGACAGCGATAAACAAGAAGAGTATCAATCCCAACAGGTATTTGCGTTTTCCGGAGAGGAGATGTTGACTAAGATACATAGTGTCAAGCTTTTATTTACAAAGTTTACAATTCTATTTACAGTCCAAATTCCCCGCGCTGAAGATATCAAACTAATTTCGCCGGATCAACTTTGATATGCTATGAAAAGTAAAAAAGGCCCTGGTTATTTACTAGAAAATGAAAGAAACTACATTGACCGCTATTGGAACCATGCGGCTATTAACAATATTAAATAAATTATGAAATACATACACGTATATGCTTTGTTCTTAATGTCTTTTTTTACGCCATGATGGAACATCTGAATCCATAAAAGACTTACCTGAAATCAGATCATGTTATCATATTCGGGGCACAAGCGCTTTGGGGCTAGTTTAAATTCTTAAGTAATTAAAGAAAAATGATCAATATATGGGCAAATATACCTTGTTCCTGATGCTTGTTTTTTACACTTCCTGTAAAGGACAAAACCAAACAGACCTCCCAAAAGAAAATATCAAGTCTGAAAACAAAGCGGTGCCTGGCTCCCACGGACCTGACCGAATCACTCGAAATATCATACAAGACAGAAAGGGTAACATTTGGATGGCTGCATTTGACGGCGTTTTTCGATACGATGGCAAATCTTTTACCAATATTACCAGTAAAGTGAGTTCTGCCCGTTTTTTTTCTGTTTTGGAAGATAGCAAAGGCAACCTGTGGTTCGGCTCTATCGGCTCAGGTGCTTATTGTTATGATGGGAAATCCTTTCGGAATTTTACAACCAGGGAAGGGCTGCTTAATAATGATGTTGGTAGTATTTATGAAGATAAAAAAGGGAACATCTGGTTCGGCGTTTTTGGAGGAGCAAGCCGTTACGATGGGAAATCCTTTCGGAATTATATCATAAATGGAGATGCGATGAATGAAGACCAGACAGGGAAAACCTTTCAGGATAGACCCCCTTATGAAGTTAATGCTATTCTTGAAGACAAAACAGGCCGGTTTTGGTTTGCTACAAGAGGCAATACCTTTGTGTATAATGGGAAAACATTTACCGTTTTTACGCATGAGGACAAACCTTTTAAGAATGTTCGTTCTTTAATCGAAGATAAAAAAGGCAATATCTGGCTTGGTGGACCTGCTGGTCTTTGGCGCTATGATGGCAATACATTTACCAATTTCGTACAGAAGTTTGTTGGTTATATAACAGAGGATAAAAAAGGCAATATCTGGACCAGTTCAGAAAGGGATAACAGCGAGGCTTTGGCACTTCCGCGGTATGACGGAAAGTTTTTGCCTGATCAGGGCTGGGCACTTTCCCGTTATGATGAAAAGTCCTTGTCCAATAAAAAGCCAACGGTAACCGAAATAGCCAATAAACCAATGTTTTTCGGGATTTTAGAAGATGATAAAGGAAATATTTGGTTTGGCGCTTTGGATGGCGTGTATCGTTATGATGGAAAAAACATTACCGATTTTAAAAGTAAATAGTATTTGTGTTCAGCAAATCAACAGTAACCTAAGCTGTCCGGGTTTTTCCTTTGGCGCACGGTGAATACAAGGCGGAACCTGACTTTCAGGATGATCAACCGCCAACCTCCATAGGTGGCCAAGACCTAAGCTTATTGGACGTGCATTAGGTTTAGCCTGATAGTGCAGATCAAAGAAATGTTCACTTAAGAAGGATTCAAAATCTTCATCCGTCCCATATATTTTTTTGAGTTGATCACGTATTTCCGGAATGAGTACTTTCTTTTGGGCTTGTGAATTTGGCAATATTTCACTGGATTCGCCGTAGTAAGTGCATAAAAAAGTATTGGTTGGTATAGGAGAGCGATCTACGTGAAAAGAATAAACATCCGTTGGAAAAAATGGGTAGGTATCATCCCGGTCATAGTAGTTGATCACATTAAGGCTTGGTGATGCGCCATGGGCCTTCAATATATCCAGGTCATTTAAAAGAATTTCCCGGGCAAGTTGCCCTTGTTCACTCAACTGAAGTTGACGAAGTTCCCCTGGTTCAATTTCCGTTATATTTCCGCTTAGCGCTACCTTTTCAACAATCTCAGAAAAATCGCCTGTTAGTTTACGGTTCCAGCAAATCGCATTAATTTCTCCACTAAATGGCGTAGAAACAAGGTCTTGAAAATTCGTAACACAGCGAATTTGATTCTCAGCATGAGATAAATCTATCATAATAGTTAATGCAAATATAAAGTCATTTAAATGGTAACATTGTTTCGTTAATACGCAACATGGTTGTAGCAATGTTACCTTGTTGGGTTTTATCACTTTCTGAAATATAGCTCATTACCCGGATAAATTACTTAGTGGCAATTCGCCTGACACAATTAACCGGCCAGAACATTGGTGCAGGTGGTGGCGTATTTTAAAAGTTTTGACTATGCACCACCACCTGTTTCTGAAATTACATCGTTTTTTGTAACGCCTTCTCTTTTGAATGGCCGGTTGCTGTATCAGAAACAAACCAGCCACTGGCAGCCTTTTGTAGTTCGTCGCAATCCGGGTCGTTATCAGCTGCCCATGCGATAATGCCGTCGGGACGTATCAGTACGGTACTCGTACCTAGTTGGTCTTTTGCAGTGCCTGAAATGTACCTGATTTGGTCGCCATAGTTATCGGCCCAGGTTTTAAGGGTGGCGTTACCATTGAAGTCAAGGAGTATACCTTGTCCTTCATGCATTACATCACCTATTGTTGTGCCGTTTTCGAACTCAAAGTTGGGAACGCTGTGGCCTGTCAACGGATGATCGCCTTTGAGGTGGTATTGCGTATAAATGCCCCACACCCTGCCGGCAATATAAGTGGCGCCATCACGGGTATCTATTAAATCGCCGACAATGGCGCGCATAGCGCGGGCCGATGGACCGGGCCTCATCAGGGATACCTGTGCCCTCGACCAATCCAGCACCTGTGCTCCAATGGGGAATCGCTCGGTATAATAGGTGTCCAGCAAACCTTCCGGTGCTGTTTCCTTAATAGTAGCCGCCAGTTTCCAGCCCAGGTTCATGGCGTCGCCGAGTCCAAGGTTAAGCCC
>Ga0209436_100264_pt1 | contig 23984 bp, 26 predicted proteins | sample AraplaF_Cvi_mTSA_FD_184263 | JGI IMG/M metagenome (GOLD analysis project Ga0209436, IMG submission 184263) | Arabidopsis root microbial communities from the University of North Carolina, USA - plate scrape MF_Cvi_mTSA (SPAdes) (version 2) | ecosystem: Host-associated > Plants > Roots > Endosphere...
CTTTTCTGACGATGAGCCTCACCCTGGGAATGCTTATCAAACTCTATAGAACCCGGATCTATACACACCTCCGGGAAGCCCAGATCCTGGCTGCCAATAGCCAGAGTGAACTGCAAAACCTGCAATCACAGTTAAGTCCGCATTTCCTGTTCAATACGCTCAATAACATGTATGGGCTGAGTATTACCTCCCCCAATAAAGTACCAGCTCTCTTGTTGCAGTTATCCGATTTGCTCCGTTATTCAGTATATGACGCCAAAGAAATGTTTGTACCTTTAAAGGAGGAGCTGAGTTACATCAATAACTACATGGAGTTTGAAAAGATCAGGATAGGAGAGCGCCTGCACCTGAATACAATGATAGAGCCCTTTGAGGATGTAAGGGAAATGATTGCCCCTATGCTCCTGATCGTATTTATAGAAAATGCATTCAAGCATTCTAAAAATACCACGAGCGAAAAGATCTATATAGAGATCATGATCAGGCGCTGGAGTGATACAATCCTTTTCTTCGTAAAGAACTCTAAAGGAGATACACCTCATGAACGCAGTGGTGGCCTGGGGCTGGAGAATGTAAGGAAGCGCTTATCTTTGCTGTACCCGGATCAGCATGACCTGAACATTGCTGAAGAAGAAAAATATTTCACGGTACAGCTGCAGCTAAAAATAAAGAATAATGAGAAAGATCAATTGTCTGATAGTAGATGATGAGCCAATAGCCAGGCAGATCATACAAACATATTGTAGTCATTTTCCGATGCTGAACATCGTAGCCGCCTGTGGGAATGCACTGGAAGCAAAAGCGATCGCACAGCAGGAAGATATTGAATTGATCTTTCTTGATATCAATATGCCGGTATTGAATGGACTGGCCTTTCTAAAAACGCTGAAATACCAGCCACAGGTCATCTTTACCACTGCTTATAAAGAATACGCAGTAGAAGCATTTGACCTGAATGCCACAGATTACCTTTTAAAACCGTTCTCGCTGGAAAGGTTCATTGTAGCTGTGGATAAGGCCCTGGAGAAACTGACAGCACCAGATTTTACAGTCAGTAAAAAAGAGAATTTCATCTTTATAAAAGCAGATGGAAAGATCTATAAGATCCTGTACGAAGATATTTATTACGCAGAAGCCAGTGGCAACTATACAAAGATCGTGACAAAGCAGCGGACTATCCTTCCCACTATTACCTTCACTGGTTTTGAAGAATTACTGCCATCAGATTTATTTATCAGGGTGCATCGTTCGTTTATCATTAACAAAGCCAGCATCACACACATAGAAGGTAACAGGGCTTTTATCAATAACACGGAAATCCCTATTGGTAGCAATTACAAAGATAATTTCCTGAAGCAACTGGGATTATAACTAAATACGCACACCCACTCCCGCAGAAAAATAGAACATATTACTACCTGATTCAACACCACTGATCAGGTGCTGAGGCATCACGTAAGTGCCCGATAGGGTAGCATTGAACTTTTTATACACAAAGACCACGGGCACTGAAAACTCGTAGGAGAGTATATTGAACTGTTCACTGTTTTTAGTGACCGCTTCAGGTGTGGTAGGGATGAGGTTAAAGATCTTCTTTTGTTCGTAATAAGTATGGCTGAAATTCTGTGTGCCGAAGTAAGCAAAAGCAGATGGATTAATGCCGATAGCGGCATGATGTTTTGGATAACGGATCAGGAAGAGATGATCCAATCCTGCGCCACCACCAATATCCGTTTTGTTACTGAACTTTAGGTTACCATTGATATTAAAAGTGATCACCTTCGTTTCGTAGGCAAGGTTCACACCAGTTTGTGATTTAACGACAGACTGAATGAGCCGGGTATCTTTTTCATACAGGTATTGATTGTAAAAGATATTGCCGGAGAACTTTTTGTTTTGTCCAAAGCGGTAACCACCTTCCAGGATAGTAGCAGTATAATCCAGCGTGTTCAGTGGATTATTGATGAAGATCATGCTTGCCTGCGCATACAATCCCATTTTCAGCTGGTAGCCGATGCTGGGATTGAGCAGACTGCTTTTCAGACTGTCAGTACGACCGTAATAAGAGATCCTTGACTGGAAATCAATATTAGCAGTAAACACATTCTTACGTGTACTGATCTGCGTAGTATCCTTTGCAGGAAGGAGCTGCGTAGAGTCCTGTGCACGGAGCAATAAGGGCATGGCAATGCCAGCCAGCAAAAGGAATTGTATGCGGGCAATCATGATCTATAAAATGATGGTTACTTGTAGAGAGAGAAATTAATTGTTGGCATTTACCTGGCCAGATACATTGGCACTTGCGCTGGCAGCAGGTTTAACAGCGTTGACAGTGTTAGTGGTAGTCGTCTTTGCTGCAGCAGCAGTAGACTTCACATCATTCACCGTGTTAGTCGCTGCCGTTTTAGTAGTAGTCGCTGCTTTGTGCGCGGTGCTTTTTACTTCACTGCCTGCAGCCTTCGTGTCTACATTCGCATTAGCTGTAGTAGCAGAAGAAGTAGATGCATTTGTACCTGATGCAGCAGCTGTTGTATTGGAAGTAACAGATACACCGGTGCTTCCTTTTGCGCGTTGAACAGCAGCCGTGGTATTCGCAGCTGTATTACTTGTAGCCGCAGTTGTTTTACTCACTGTAGCCTGGGTAGCATTCGCAACTTTGCTGGTAGTTTTGTTTACCACAGCAGCATTGGTCTTAGCAGCCACCGAACTGCTGGTAGCGGATGTAACACCCAGATTAACCTGTGAGAAACCTGCATAGCTAATAAACATGGCGCCTGCAGTCAGCAGAAATTTGACATTTGCATTCATGATGATATGGTTTTAGGTGATTCAGAAAAAATATGTAATGGTAGAAAATCCATAATTATGCCAGACTCAAAAATGCCTGGCATAATAAGCATACGTAATCACTTAAGCCCCTGGTTTTACTTTTTAAAAAAAGAAAACGAGTTCACCACCCTGCATTATTTGTTCATATGTAATTGCATGTCCTTTCAGTTCTTTCCCATTGAAAAGCATACTCCTCCTGTTGCCTTTACGAACAGCTTTCAACTGGAATTTTTTATTGTTGGGCAATAAAATAGTAACACTGTCAAAAATTGGAACGCACAACTCATAATTATTACTCACCGGATCTACGGGATAGAAACCCATGGCAGCAAACATATACCAGGCAGACATCTGACCTGCATCATCATTGCCACTCAATCCACCTGGTCCATCAGAATATTCTTCCGCCAGTATCTTATGTACTACCTGTGTAGTCTTCTCTGGCGTAGCTGTGAAATTGTACATAAATGGGATCTGATGACCCGGTTCATTTCCATGCCAGTATTCATCTTTATCAAACAGGCTATCCAATGCCATTTTCAGATGGATCTTTTTAGCTAGTCCAGCTACATCCTGTGGCACATAAAAAGTGTACTGCCTGGGTGTTCCTTCCGTGATATAAGGTTCTTTTTTATCAGCATTGAAAGGAGTATACCAGCTGCCATCTGCATACTTCCCCCTGGCCATACCCACCGTAGGGTCAATTACGTTATTATAATTCTGCGCGCGTTGAGCGAGCAGGTTATAGTCATCCGTTTTACCCAAAGCTTTCGCTACGGTAGACAAAGCATAATCATCATACGCATATTCTAAAGTACGGCTCACCTGTTCCTTCTTATGAAAGGCCATAGGTACGCTATCTTCCATGGGAATGTATCCGTATTTTATATAAGTATCCAGCGCTCTTCTCCCTTTCCCATTTTTATAATCAGCACCAGTAGACATTTCAAATGCATTCTTCCGCATTAAAGCATAAGCTGCATCCACATCATAATCTTTGATCCCTTTATTAAAAGCAGAAGCAATAAACGCCGTAGAGTGATCCCCGATCATAGCAGCAGTATAGCTATTCCAGCAGGGGAAGATCGGCAACCAGCCCCCTTGTTGTCCTTTCAACACTAAAGATGAAGCAAAGTCATTGACCAGTTTGGGTTGTAAAATTTCAAACAGTGGCAACTGTGCCCTGTAAATATCCCACATAGAATAATCATCGTAGTAATTACCCTGCTTAATCTTCTCATTCTGGTAGTCGCCTGCAAAGCGTGGATAACTGCCATCTACATCATTAAATAAACGGGGATGCTGCATAGCATGGTAGAAAGCAGTATAGAAGATGCGTTTATCAATTTCTTTCGTCGTTTGAACCTGTACCTGGTTCAGCGCAGTATTCCACACGGCTTCATTCTTTGCTTTCAGCGCAGCAAAATCCCATTCAGGAATTTCAGCCTCCAGGTTCTTACGGGCATTATCGATACTGGTGAAAGAAGTACCGATACGCACTCTTATTTTCTCCCCTTTTTGCAGGTAGAAAGCAGCATAACCCGGTTTAGCAACTGTTGCCATCGTTTCAATCTGCATCACAAAATATCCGCAGAAACCTGCCGGCTCACCCCATCCCTGGTAAATACGGTGCACAGGATTGTAACCTGAAATCTCACGCCTGTAACTATGAATATTCACAACTCCTTCTTTTCTGTCACTATTCGGCGTCAGCAACAAGTAGAGGCTATCCGTTTTCTCCATGGTGAATTGGATCATACTACAACGGGCAGTTGCCGTAATTTCGGTAGTCACCCCGGGGAGTGTCAGTTTATAATAAGCAGGCGTGCTGATCTCTTTATCGTGAGAGAAAGGAATCGCATAATCTGTAGTAAAATGCCCAACAATAGGCATAATGGTAAAACTGCCATAATCCTGGGTACAGGATCCACTCAGCCAGTGAGTGCCTCTAAACCCCGTCAACAGGCTGTCTTTATAAGTATAGGGAGGAAAGCATTTGTTTTCCGTCGCATTCGTTTGTGGGGTCCATTGCGTCATACCAAAAGGCAGACCTACAGCCGGAATGGTATTGGCATAGGATTCAGTGCCACTTCCATGTTTCCGGGAAGAAGCCGTAGTACTGGCTGCAGTGCCCGAAAGCGGCTGAACATAACGTAGAAGATCTGAAGATTGTGCATTCACGTTCCCGTGGAAAAGGCAGGCAATAGCCGCCAATGTTACAAATAAGCGCATGGACACAAGTATAAAAAATAATTATGTCATTTTCCCGGGTTGTTTGCTAAATTTGAGATGGCTTTAGGGGTGTTCCTGAAATGGAACTGAGAATTACTCTTTGAACCTGATCCGGCTAGTACCGGCGTAGGGAAAAGCAGCAGCTTAACGCTTGCGTACTCCTGGCCATTATACTATAAAATCTATATGGCATTATGAAGGAGTTTATCAGGGAACAGATCCTGACTGTTCGAAAACAATCCCCGCTGGTTCACAGTATCACTAATTATGTAGTCATGAATAATACTGCCAATGCTTTGCTGGCAGTAGGAGCATCGCCTATTATGGCGCATGCACATTCGGAAATGGCAGATATGGTGAAAATCGTAGGTGCCCTCGTGATCAACATCGGCACCCTGGATGAATATTGGGTAAAGAGTATGGAACTTGCTATCGGACAAGCTAATACCCTGGGTAAACCCTGGATCCTGGACCCCGTTGGGGCAGGTGCTACACCTTACAGAGACGAGATCCTGAAACAATTACTGGAACTGAAGCCGACCATCATCCGGGGCAATGCCTCCGAGATCATGGCCCTGGCCCGCAAAAACGCAGGCACCACCAAAGGAGTAGATAGCACAGAAGAAAGTACAGCAGCAGTAGAAGCAGCCCGTTACCTGCAAAAGGAATTCGGAAGCGTGGTCTGTGTATCAGGTGCTGTAGATATCATTGTAGGTAAAGACACGACCATATTATTATCAAACGGACACCCCCTGATGGCGAAAGTTACAGGCATGGGTTGTACCGCTACCGCCCTCATTGGGGCTTTTGCAGCTGTGAACCCTTCAGATCCTTTCTGCGCAACGGTTTCAGCTATGGCGCTCCTGGGCATAGCCGGTGAGAAAGCAGCGAAGCTTTCCAATGGCCCGGGCAGTATGCAGGTCAATATCCTCGATCAGTTATATCAACTCACAGATGAAGCCGTGGCTTCACTTATAAAACTGGAAGAAACCCATGTTTAATCGCAGATTATACCTGGTGATCAGCGAGGAAGCCTGCGTAGGCAGAGACCTGATCACCGTGGCGAAAGCCGCCGTCAGAGGAGGGGTAGATATGATCCAGTTAAGAGAAAAACAATTGGATAACCCAGCTTTTTTGGAGCGTGCACTCCGCCTCAAAGAAGCATTAGTACCCGATAGAGTGCCTTTGATCATCAATGATAATTTATGGGTAGCGCAACAAGCTTGTGCTACAGGCATTCATGTAGGCAACAGCGATATACCACCATTGGGGATCAAAGCACAATGGCCATCCTGCGGGATACTGGGCTATTCCATAGAATATGAAAAGCAAATATATACAGCAGATGCCGCAGCTTCAGATTACCTGGCACTCAGTCCGATCTTTGCCACGCCGACCAAAACTGATACTGTTACAGAATGGAAACTGGAAGGCATCAGTAAGATCCGTAGGTTGACAGATAAACCCTTGGTGGCGATCGGTGCCATTCATGCAGGCAATGCAGCAGCTGTGATCAAAGCAGGAGCAGATTGTTTGGCCATCGTATCCGCTATTTGCGGAGCCGCAGATCCTGAAAAAGCAGCTGCTGAAATTCGTCTTCAAATAGAAAAAGCATTATGACAAAATATATAAGTGTGTTAACCATCGCTGGTTCTGATAGTGGGGGAGGGGCAGGCATACAGGCTGATCTCAAAACTTTTTCAGCCCTGGGTTGCTTTGGTACATCAGCAATTACAGCGATCACTGTACAGAATACATTAGGCGTAACGGGTATCCATAGCATTCCTCCTGAAATAGTAGCAGGGCAAATTCGTGCAGTGATGGACGATATACAACCTGCAGCAATTAAAATAGGGATGATCCATTCTCCGGAGCTGGCATTGGCGATAGCAGAAACCTTATTGTTGTATCCTCATGTACCGGTAGTCCTCGACCCTGTTATGGTGGCAACGAGTGGAGATCGATTGATAGAATCATCAACCATTTCCATCTTAAAAGAGAAATTATTTCCATTAGTAACCCTGGTCACGCCTAACCTGGATGAAGCTGCGATCCTGGCTGATATGTCATTACATCATCTCTCTGATATGCACAAAGCTGCAGACAGGATCCTGCACACAGGTTGTAATGCTGTGTTGGTAAAAGGTGGGCATCTGGCAGGAAAAGAACTCTTTGATGTATACAAAGATCAGCAGCACAATGAGCACATTATATCCAGTCAGCATATAGAGACAGAGAACACACATGGTACCGGTTGTACCTTGTCTGCAGCAATAGCAGCTTACCTGGCAAGAGGGGAAAGACTAGTGACAGCGATTAATAAAGCCAGTGAATATATACATGCCGCCATTGCAGCAGGCCAGCATGTACGAACAGGAAAGGGCCATGGTCCATTGAATCATTTTTTTGCACCGGAAAAACAAATTACCCATGAGTTGGAGTGAAAGAGCCTGGCAGCGAACTGCTCATATCTATGATGAGATTATCACCATGCCATTTATCAAAGAACTGATCGATGGTAGTTTGCCGATAGAGAAATTCAAGTTTTATATATCACAGGATGCGTTGTACCTGGAGCAATTCGGGCGTGCCTTATCATTGATTGCAGCAAGGGCTTATACAGTAGAGCAGGTATTGCAATATACCCGTTTTGCAGAAGGTGCGATCGTCGTTGAAAACGCTTTGCATGCTGCTTATTTTCAACAATACGAAATTACAGAAAAGGTGAACGTGTCTCCTTCCTGCCATCATTATACCAGTTTCTTACTTGGCACCTGTGCGCTGGCACCGGTCGAAGTCGCGATGGCGGCAGTATTGCCCTGTTTCTGGATCTATAAGAGAGTAGGGGATTACATTTATGCACAGCAAACGGCAGCAGATCATCCTTATCGGAACTGGATCGATACATATGCAGGAGAGGCCTTTGGCGAGCTGGTTAAAAAGGCGATCAATTTTTGTGATGCGGTAGCTACCCCTGCCCAGGAAGAGGCGATGCATGTTGCTTATGAGAAAGCCTGCAAGCTGGAATATATGTTTTGGGATAGCGCCTATCGCCTGGAACAATGGCCTGTTTGAATAATATAATATTTTGATGATGTAGAATACTGATTTCCATTAAGCCGGCCGCAGGCCCACCGTTCCGAATCCCCCTTGCAGTTGCCGCAGGCAACTGCAAGGGGGATTCGCTTGATTTTAAAAACGGCTGTGCGCTCTATTTAAAGTAGTTTGTAGTCCTAATTTTTTCGCTATATTGAGTCCATGACGCAACAACAAAATCCACGAAAAACTATCGTAATCTTCCTGCTGATCACCTTTGCCATCAGTGCCATCTTTTACGCATTTATCATTCATACCGGAAAGATCATGGGGGGCCGAGGTACCTTCGTCACCGGCATGATGTGGAGCCCTGCCCTGGGTGCTTTCCTCACATCCCTGATCATCAAAAGACCCATCAGTGCCATGGCCTGGAAATGGGGAGCATCCTCTTACCAGCTATGGAGTTACCTGGTACCTTTATTTTATAGCCTGGCTGCTTATTTAATTATCTGGACGGTAGGATGGGGTAAATTTTATGACCATGAATTTGTAAGAGAAATAGCCGAATCATTTGGGCTGGAAAAATTACCCCAGGGATTTGTGATCGCATTATACATCCTATTGACAGCCAGCATCAGCATGGTAAGAAGTATGTCTACCGCATTAGGAGAAGAAATAGGCTGGCGTGGATTCCTGGCCCCTGAAATGTACAAGCTGCTGGGCTATACTAAAACCGCATTTATAGTAGGTTGTATCTGGGCCCTCTGGCATTTACCGATCCTCCTCTTTGCAGATTATAATAGCGGCACACCAGCATGGTACGGCTTTTCCTGCTTTTCCATATTAGTGATCAGCGGTAGTTTCATCTTCACCTGGTTCCGTTTAAAATCCGGAAGTCTCTGGACAGCAGTGATCTTACATGCAAGCCATAACCTCTTTATACAGGCCATATTTACCCCACTCACCCTTACTTCAGAGAAAACTAAATACTTCTATGATGAATTTGGAATAGTAATTCCTATCTTGAGCCTGTTGGTAGCCATCTATCTCTGGACCAGGAGAGGAGAGCTGCCGGCGCCAAAATAAGAACAGCTACATGAATGCATCTACGCGGCCCTTTGTATTATCAGGAGGGGGAGCCAGGGGATATGCCCACCTGGGAGTACTGAAAGCTTTTGCTGAACAGCAAATAACACCGTCTGCCATTGCCGCTACAAGTGCCGGCTCTATCGCCGCTGCATTTATCTGTGACGGATACACGACCGATGAAGTGAGAGAGATCTTTCAGCATAATAAGATCGGGCTTTCAATGGAGTGGCGTAACTGGCGGACAGGACTGCTTTCCTTGAAAACAGTGGAGAAGGTATTGATGCAAACCCTGCGCCATAAGAACTTTGAAGACTTAGATACGCCGTTATATATAGCAGCTACCGACTTCAACAAAGGTACACAGATGATCTTCGAAAAGGGGGCAATTATCCCTGCTGTATTAGCGGCATCTTCCATTCCTTTATTATTTCAGCCGGTCGTGATAGATGGAATCCCCTATGTAGATGGAGGATTGACGGGCAATTTACCTGCAGAACCATTATTGAAAAAGTACGAAGATATAATAGGTGTACACGTGAATCCGCTGACAGAATATCATCCTGAAAACGGGTATCTGGCGAATATCGATCGAACATTACACCTGGCTATCCGTGAGCCTGTGTTGAAAAATAAAGCGTATTGTAAGGAATTCATTGAGCCGGATGGATTGGGGAAGTTTGGAATGTTTGATTTTAAACACTTTGAAGATATTTATGAAACTGGCTTAACGTATACCCGCCAGTTACTGCAACAGTAATCAATTTAATAGCAATAACCAGGAACATAACAGTAATCAACCCGCGACGCCAGCCGGAAAAAAATCTCTTCCTTGCTACCGCAGGGCCTCTCCGCATAGCACCCCACGGTGTCAGCCGAATAAAAAAACTCTTCCTTGCTATCGCAGGGCCTCTCCGCAAAATACCCCCCGGCGTCAGCCAAATAAAAAACTCTTCCTTGCTGCCGCAGGCCCTCTTCGCGTAACAACCCACGGCGCCAGCCGAACAAAAATCTCTTCCTTGCCGCAGGCCCTCCCCACATGATTTCTAAAACTTTATCAAAACTAAACACGCTAAAACAGGATTTTCCATCCTCCCACCCACCTTCAATCCTAAAAATAAATCACCACTTTTTCCCCAATAACACGTACCTTATTGCTGAATTATGAACACGGATTATACTATCAACCCGCTAGGCGATCACTCCCTGATCATAGAATGGTCACAGGAAATCTCTGCAGCAGTTCACGACAAGGTCATGAACGTGTATAACCACCTGCTCACCATGCAGCTGCCATACATTCTTGATATCATTCCCGCTTACGCCTCCCTCACAATCGTATACGATATCCTGTTAGTCCGCCGCGAACAGAACAACAATGCCTTCACCACCATCAAGTCATTGATCGCACCAGCACTAACAGCTCCGCTCGTACACAGAGAACAGCCTAAGCGCCTTTTGGAGATCCCTGTCTGCTACGACCCATCATTAGGATTGGATCTGGCTACCATGGCCGCTCAAAAAGGCATCAGCGAATCCGACATCATCGACCTGCACACTTCACAAACATATACCGTCTACATGCTGGGCTTCCTCCCAGGCTTCCCATACATGGGCAAAGTAGACGATCGCCTGGCAACGCCACGGCAAAAAAAGCCCCGCTTAAACATTTCAGCGGGCAGTGTCGGCATTGCCGGGGGGCAAACCGGCATCTACCCATTAGCATCTCCAGGGGGCTGGAACATCATCGGGCAAACACCTGTGAAAATGTTTGACCCTGCACTCGATTCCCCCTGCTATTGTCATCCCGGCGATGAGGTAAAGTTCATACCCATCTCGCTGCGTGAATTCCATAAAAAGATATAAATGATACAGGTTATCCAACAGGGCTTACTGGATACAATACAGGATGGGGGCAGATATGGCTACCAGCATCTGGGCATAAACCCCGGTGGTGCCATGGACCGGGCCGCTATGTATGTGGCCAACATTCTCGTAGGCAACGATCCCGAAGCTGCTGTTATAGAATTACATTTTCCTGCAGCAGTTTTGCTTTTTGAAGAAGATACTTTAATCGCCCTCTCGGGTGGTGATTTTGGTGCAATGGTCAATGAACAACCCTTAGATATCAATCAACCTATCTGGATCTCCCAGTTATCAATATTACGTTTCACCAAACCTGTTTCCGGTGCACGTTGCTACATTGCCATCAGGGGTGGTTTGAATAATACCCCCTGGTTAGGCAGCCATAGCACCCATCTCAAAGCAGGTGCCGGTGGCTTCGAAGGCAGAAAACTACAAAAGAATGACCGCATCCCTGTCAATCATGTAGATGAAGATATCGACAAGGCTTTGCATCAGAAATACCTGCATACCACGCAATTGGGTACACCCTTACCCTGGCGGGCAGATGTTCGGGATCTCTATTCGGATGGCAGCGTGATCCGGGTAGTAACCAGCCTGGAATATCCTGCACTCACCCCACAATCGCAATCCTTATTTACTTCCCATTTCTTTACCTTGTCGGAACAGTGTGATAGAATGGGATACCGGTTAAAAGGACCTGCATTACAAATGGTACACGAAGAAGAACGGCTCTCGGCCGGCATTACCAGGGGTACCGTACAACTATTACCAGATGGCCACCTGATCATACTCATGGCCGATCATCAGACAACAGGAGGATATCCGCGCATCGCACACGTAGTCAGTGCAGATCTTCCAATATTAGCACAACTACAGCCACACAGTAGAATCACTTTCCAGATCATACCACATGACGAAGCCGAAGAGTTGCTGATTGCCGCTGAACAACACTTGCATTTTCTCCAAAATGCCTGTAACTTACGATGGCAGGAATGGCTGCAACACAACCAAAAATAAATATGTACATCGACCTTAACTGTGACATGGGCGAAGGGATGCCTACCGATGCCGAAATTATGCCTTACATCAGCAGTGCAAATATTGCCTGTGGCTATCATGCCGGGGATAAGACGACCATGGAACAGACGGTGAGCCTGGCCCTGCAGCATAAAGTGGCCATCGGCGCACACCCCGGTTTCGATGACAAAAAGAATTTCGGCAGAACGGAACAACAGTTACCAGATGCTGCCATTTACGATCTGGTCACCACACAAATACATCGTTTAGAAGAAGTATGCCGTTCACTGGGTACCACCTTACAACATGTAAAACCACATGGCGCATTGTATAACATGGCAGCCAGAGACCAACACTTATCAGGCATCATCGCACAGGCCATCAGGGATACCAATCCGGCCCTCTGTTTGTTTGGATTAGCCAATAGCTGGCTCATCAAAGCAGCGGCTGGAATAGGCTTAAAAACCGCCAGTGAAGTGTTTGCAGACAGAACCTACCAGGAAGATGGCTCCCTGACACCACGTAGTCAACCAAACGCTCTGATAGAAAATGAAGCAGATGCCCTGGCACAGGTCGTACAAATGGTAACGAAGCAGGAAGTAAGGACGCTCGGTGGAAAGATAGTGCCATTGCGTGCAGAAACGATCTGCCTGCATGGAGATGGGGCGCATGCCGTGGCTTTTGCAAAAGCAGTGCACGAGACTTTACAGAGGATACAATAGGCCTGCATAAAAACGTACATCCTCTTAAGAATACAATAGGCTTGAATAAACAACGTACATCCTCTTAAGAATACACTAAGCTTGAATAAACAACGTACATCCATCTTGGTGGGTGCCGCCTTTTTAATGGCGACGTCCGCAATAGGTCCGGGTTTCCTGACCCAAACCACCGTATTTACTCAGCAACATGCCGCCGCATTTGCCTTTGCTATTTTTGTATCTATACTCCTTGATATCGGCGCACAACTGAATATCTGGCGTATCCTCACAGTGAGCCATTCCCGGGCACAGGATCTCGCAAATGCCTTATTACCAGGTCTGGGATATTTCCTGGCATTGCTGGTAGTATTAGGCGGACTCGTATTCAATATCGCAAATATTGGTGGCTGCGGATTAGGCCTGCAGGCACTTTTCGGATTAAATACATTATATGGTGCCATATTAAGTGGCGCCATCTCACTCTTTATCTTCTGGATGAAAGAAGCCGGCAATGCCATGGATCAGTTTACCCGTTACCTCGGCATATTAATGGTCTTACTCACATTGTATGTGGCAGTAAGTTCTCAACCTCCGGTGGTAGATGCCTTGCGGCAAATGGTATGGCCGGATAACATAGATACTAAATCAATCATCACCCTGGTAGGCGGCACAGTGGGAGGGTACATCAGTTTTGCGGGAGCACATCGTTTGCTGGATGCGGGAATAGGAGGGCGTGAGTCCATCCCACAGGTCAACCAGAGTGCAACAAGAGGGATTCTGATCACAGGCGTAATGCGGATCTTATTATTCCTCGCAGCATTGGGGGTGGTGACCAAAGGTGTACAACTGGATAGCGGAAACCCTGCAGCTGCGGTGTTCAGAAGTGCTGCGGGAGAGGTCGGGTATCGTTTCTTTGGTATGGTGATGTGGAGTGCAGCCATTACTTCGGTAGTCGGTGCTGCCTATACCTCTGTTTCTTTTTTAAAAACATTCCATCCTTTAATTGCGAAAAATGAAAAATGGTTTATAACTTTTTTCATTGTTTTCAGTACGGGAATTTTTGCGGTGCTGGGCAACCCTGTTCAGTTACTCATCATCGCAGGCGCATTGAATGGGTTGATCTTGCCGGTAGCCCTGGCAGTGATGTTGCTGGCAGCTTATAACAAACGCTTAGTGCAGGATTATAGTCATCCGCTTATCTTATCATTGGTAGGTTGGATTGTTGTGCTGATCATGGGCTGGCTGAGTATCCTCACATTAAAGGAATGGATAGTGTAATATCCTCCTATTAAAGGAATGGACATTGTAATATCCTCCCATTAAGAGAATGGATATTGTAATATCCTCCAATTAAAGGAATGGACATTGTAATATCCTCACATTAAGAGAATGGACATTGTAATATCCTCACATTAAGAGAATGGATATTGTAATATCCTCCAATTAAAGAAATGGACATTGTAATATCCTCACATTAAAGGAATGGATCGCTTAATATATTTTCCTACGTTATGAATAAAAGAATGCTATGTGTAGCATCAGCTATCATTTGCCTGATTGTACTATTATCCCAATGTATCACCCAGCCGGCCCAGGACCTGAGAGGCCCAGCTTATGCCGGCGCCAATACCTGCATCTCCTGTCATCAGGACATTTACAATCATTATTTACAAACCACGCATTATAAAACAAGTAGCACCGAAGTACTAGGCACATTTCCTGCATCCTTCACCTATGATGATAGTACCCGTGTAGAAATGTCATTAACCGATAGCGGCAAAGTACAGGGCGGACATTTATTCCATGTATCAATAGGTTCAGGGCGGCATGCACAAACTTATTTATACTGGAATAATGAGAACTATTATCAATTGCCGGTATCATATTATGTAAGTGCAGGACATTGGGCAAATAGCCCGGGCTTTCCTACCTCACATCCTAAATTCGACAGACAGATCCCCAGTACCTGTTTTGGTTGTCATAGTTCGGCAGTAGGAATAAAAAGCGTGGCCATGGTAGGACGTGGATTAAAAGAAACCTTTGAAAAGGGGAAGATCATTTACGGTATAGATTGCGAACGTTGTCATGGGCCTGCAGCAGAACATGTGGCATATCATACAGCACACCCTGAAGAAAAAAAACCAATGCACATGACAGCAGTTCGCTCACTGGGAAATCAGCAGCAACTGGATATGTGTGCATTGTGTCATTCAGGATTAAAAACACCACAAAAATCGCTCTTTGGATATAAACCCGGCGATGCATACAGTGATTATTTCTTCCCTGATATCGGAGGCCCTTCCAGACCGGAACAATTGGATATTCATGGTACGCAGTACCAGTTATTCACAGCCAGCCAATGTTTTAAAAAGAGCCGGCAAATGAATTGTACCAGCTGTCATGATCCGCATCAGAATGAAGGGAATAACATAGTAGCCTATTCAAAAAAATGTATGCAATGTCATCAGCAACAACCTTCCCCTGCCTGTAAATTTGATAAGATGGCAGTGCTGAATTGCGTGGATTGCCACATGCCTAAATTACCCTCATCCAAAATTAAATTATCAGGCACTTATTACCTGCGTACCCATTTAATAGGAATTTATAAACAATAACTTAACACAGGGTAGTCCATTGGATTTTTAACTTTGCTAAGATGTTAAGAAGAACTTTATTCAAAAGAATGGGCGGCCTGTTGTTGGCGCCTGCTTTGCCACTGAGCGCAATGGCAGCTACAAAAGCTGCTCCCGCATTGCGTATAGCGCATCTCACAGATATTCATCTGAAAGACAAGTTTGATGCACCCCGTCATTTGCGCGATTGTTTACATCATGTACAGTCGCAAAAACCAAAGGTTGATTTTATATTAAATGGAGGTGATCTTGTATTTGATATGAACAAGGAAGACCTGGCTACGAATGAGGCGCAGTGGAAATTGGTGAAGAACGTGTTTAAAGCAGAATCCAGTTTGCCGATGTACTCCGTGTTAGGGAATCATGACATCTGGTGGAAGGAGAAGAATGAAAAAGAATATGCATTACATCAGCTGGAAATGGCGAAGCCTTATTATAGTTTTGTAAAAGGAGGATGGAAGTTTATTTGTCTGGATAGCGTGCATTTGGATATAGATAATACCTGGTATATTGGAAAACTGGGAGAGGAGCAGTTTCATTGGCTGGAGAATGAATTGAATAGTACAGATAAGACCATGCCGGTATGTGTATTGTCACATATTCCTATATTGACAGCTACCCTGATGATAGAGGATGATATTGTAAATAAATGGACAATGTTAGGAGGGGATATGCAAACGGATACATCAGCGATCATAAAGTTATTTTATAAGCATCCGAATGTGAAATTGTGTTTGAGTGGGCATATACATTTGAGGGATAAAGTGGTGTATAATAATGTAACGTACATCTGCAATGGTGCAGTAAGTGGTGCATGGTGGGAGGGAAACAGGAGAGAGACAGCGCCTGGGTATGGCGTGATAGATTTGTATGCAGACGGTTCCTTTAATGAGCAATATGTAAACTATTGAAAAAAGAGGTAGCAAAAAAAGTATTTTACCTTCCTTGCTGCCCTTGAACGATTTTAACCAAGTCCGCGAATCAGACGCCAGCCGCAAAAAGAAAACCTTCCTTCATGAAAGGATAGGGTTTTTATAATACCTTCGCAGGGTGCAAAAAATATGCAGACAACACATTTCAAATATGCCCGCCAAACCGGCGGAAAAGGCTTTTATGCCGAGCTAACCATCTCGCATACCCCCGGTTACGTAACCACAATCAAAGATGCCAGCAAACGAATAGAATTACCCTGGCGGATAGCTGCCATACAAGGCATGACCTTCGCCCTGGAAAACATTTTATTTCGCGACAGTTACCAGTTTACCCTGGAAGAAATAGACGGCCATCAAGCGCATTCCAGTGAAAACGCATTCTTTATCGCAGGCGCCTCCGCTGTGTTCAAAAGTTTTAATATCAACCTGACTGAAAATGACAATGCATTGTTGCTCAAATATATTAATACAGGTACCATCACAAGATTCCCCAATCTGTATGAAGTACCATAAATTCAGTATATAACTCCATTCCCACTTTACACTGATCCCGACCTTTGTAACTCTAAATCATTCAAAATGAAAGTCTTCATCACAGGGATCAATGGATATATCGGCGGTACAATTGCCAACTTGTTTATCAGCAAAGGTTACGAAGTCTCAGGCCTTGTTCGCCGTCCTGAATTAGTAACACCATTAGCTGCAATGGGTATCAAACCGATAGTAGGAAATATAGACAATGCCCCTGTATTAAGCTCCGCAGCAGCGAATGCAGATGCCGTTATTCACACCGCATCACACGTCGATCCATATAGTATAGAAGTACTGCTAAACACATTAAAAGGTACGGGAAAGACCCTCATTCACACCTCAGGATCCAGCATCCTTGGCAAAAAGGAATATGGTGCAGCTTCCGGCTTCATTTACACCGAAGATCACCCCATTGCTCCCCGTATAGAACGGATTGCCTGGACGGGCATTAACAACCATGTGTTACAGGCAGCAACTACAAGTATTCGTACAATCGTAATCATTCCCACCATGGTATATGGCAGGGGCTCCGGCTTACACAAAGAGAGTATTCAGCTCCCATTGATCTGGAAGATCGCAAAAGAAAAAGGACAAGGCATCTATGTAGAACAGGGAGAAAGTATATGGTCAAATGTCCATGTTACAGACCTGGCAGAATTGTACTTGAAAGCGTTGGAAAATGCGCCGGCAGGCAGCGCATATTATGCAGAAAATGGCGAAGCCAGCTTTAAAGAGATCGCAGCAGCCATGAGTGCAAAATTAGGTGTCAACCAGACGCTATCCTTGTCTATGGATGAAGCGATCCGCATTTTCGGCCCCGATATGGCCCACTATGGCCTGGCTTCCAACAGCAGAGCTTCTTCCCAAAAAGCCCGTCAGCTACTAGGCTGGCAACCATCAATAAATGGTATCTTTGATCATATAAAAAATGAGATCAGCGAAGCATAAAATACCTGTCATCACCGGCAGCACTTTCCGGGATAAATATTTTTATCCTGCAGATGCGCGTACCGATACCAGCAAGTTTGAAATTCACAGGCGGGAAGATGAAGCCTATCGTTGTCAGCCATTGATCACTTCCAACAGGTTAGATTTCTACATGGTGGTATTAGTGACAGGAGGAGAGGGGATCAAAACTTTTGGTACAAAGGAATATTACATCCGCCAGGGCATGTTATGTTTCATCGCACCAGGCATGGTCACCAACTGGGAATCTGTTGTGGATGAGCATCAGGGCTATATCATGACATTTGATGAGCAGATCTTACCTAAGCTGCCTGCTTATCCATTCTTCCAGGTAGACGGTTGTCCGGTCATTACACTGAATGAAGAACAACAACATTATTTCCATCATTATTTTCAGGAAATAGAAAAGGAATACCAGTCAGATCATCCTCAAAAACTTGAATTAATAAAAGCATTGCTAAGGGTGGTATTGATAAAGACACAGCAGTTATATACCGTGACGGAACCAGTTGCTGGCAGTAATGCCGCCATTCGGTTGACAGCGGCTTTCATGGCATTAATAGAAAAGGATTTTGAACAGCAGTTATCTGCTTATGCAGGCTTATTGAATGTAACACAAAACCACCTGAATGATACCGTAAAAGCAGTAACCGGAAAGACGCCCGGTACCCATTTGCATGAAAGAATAATAAAAGAAGCAGCACAGCTATTAATCCATACCCAATTTACGATAGCTGAGATCTGTTACAAATTGAACTTTTCAGATCAATCTTATTTTATTCGTTTTTTCAAAAGATATACGGGTGTTACTCCCGGGCAATACCGTACAAATGCAAAGCTTTTATAAAACATCACCAGGAAAATCTTCCGGTTTTTTCGAAACCGGCATCTCAGTTTCATCAATCGCCCACACAGCCATCGCAAATAAAACAGGTTTGAACGCCAGCTCTGCATCCATCAAACTATAATGCACAACAGGAGGAATATTTTCAGTCGCATCTCTTAATACCAAAGCATCCGCTTCCAGCTGTTTCAATTGCTGAATAAGCACTTTCTCACTTATACCCCCGAATATTCTTTTTCAATTCACCAACTGAAATCACTCCAAAAGCACCCCGGTCGAAGGTCGTGCAACAGGTTGTTGCCTGTTTTCCAAAAAAAAGCGCCTTTGGCCGGCTATTGCAAACTTCAAACAGGATTAATTAACCAAAGTGTAAACCTATAGCAGGACTAGACCTTCACCTTTGCGAACAGGGAGATAACCCGCCTATAAGCCGCATATAACCCGCATATAAGCCGCCTATAAGCCGCCTTCTAAAAGAGGCGGGATATCTACGGGTTATTGACGGATTATTCCCGGTTCAGCTCTATTTTCGAGGTAATAGCACCTTGTCAAAACACAAGGAATCCATATTCCAGCCCTGATATTAATATATTTTTATATTATAAAAATATATTATCTTGTGGTTCGCTATGAGATATACATTATTTATCCTTGGTATAACCTTGGGGTTTATTGCTTGTAAAAACTCAGTTGCCAGTAAACCTGAATCTGAAATTGAAACCGCCACCGAATCCGCGCCCCCTGTGTCAGCGCCCGATTCCGTAGGTACCTTTGAAGCATTGGATACGGCTTTGAGTTTTGCCGGAATATGGGTGAATGAAGGATATGTAAATGACCTGCATATTACCCAGTCTCCCCGCCTTTGCAGAGCGGATAGTATCAGTTGTATTGAGATCCCTGCCCGCACATTGATGGTGACCCGGTACATAAGTGGTTTTCATGAAGGAGGAGCAGACCTGGTAATTGTAAAGAACGGAGATCAATATCTTTTTACAAGGCCTGATCTTACAAAAAAGGATGTTGACACCATCGAGGTATTATCACCCACCAGGATCAAAATTCGCAACACTTATCTGTATAAGTTAGGAAAAGGAGATGTCAGCAAATCCGATTGGGGAATATTGGAAGAATTATTATTCAGTGGCACCTATCATTCCGAAGATGGAAAGAAAGTAGTGTTCGGAGATAATGACACAATTATAGGGATGGATCTTTTTAAAAGATATACACCGATCATCGATGATCAGGTAGAAGTCGTGGAGAATGATGTGGACTTTATCGAATTCGAAACATTGGAGAATAAGAAAGAAACTTACGGATACAAGTTCTTTATGGATACACTGACTATTTATAGAACCAAATGTTTGCAGCAAAATGCAAGAACAAAAGCTTGTACATTTGAGACCTATGGAGAGAAGATGTATACATTGATCAAAGAGAAATAATAATAAGCTAAATAAAAGAAAGGGTGTCTCATAAGAGGCACCCTTTCTTTTATAATAATGTCGTTAATAGATGCTGATGAATTCCAGGTTGTAAGTGCTACTACTGGTGAAATTCAACCTTGCTCCTCTGATATTTAATGCAGCATACATACCGCTGGTAGTCCATTCTCCGCTGGTACTTTGTGACCAGGTGTATGGTCCGTAAATAGTACTGCCTGCATAGAAAAGAATGTAAGAGGGAGTGGTGCCACTACCACTGATAGAGTAAGAAACTGTACCCTGAGAGCTTCCGGTAGTTCCGGTAATAGGCCAGCTAAGATTTTCAGTTGGCTTAACAGCAGCTTTTACGGTTTTAGTTTTAACAACAGGTAAAACTGAAAAACTGGACATAGCAATAAACGCGCCCACCAGCAGCAGGGCAATAGGGAATAATCTTTTCATTTGAGATAGGATTATGGGTTAAATGATTAGGTAAACAAAACATATATCCTTACTAAGGTAGGAGAATATTTTATCATTTTTAGCTTTTTTTTCATGTATTGCCTACACGAAATTAATCATTAGACACCCAATCCTTATATCCCATTCTGCTCAAATTACTTATGCACTTTTTGTGTTTAAAAAACCAGTTTCCCTGACCTTATATCATCCGTCATTCCCTTATACGGCGCTACAGCAATCACTTTTTCATTATTCACACCTTCATTCTTTGCAAAAGTGATCCTTGCAAACTCCGGTACCACATACTTAGGATAAGTCTCATATTTTAACCTGGACTCCTCCATCACATGAATAAAATCATTCTGGAAGCAAACCGTAATTTCCGGATGTTCATGCACCCATTTCGGAAAGAAGATCACCCCGTGTAATTTCTTTTGTTGAGGCATAATATTCAAGCATACATCCGTACCTGTTGGTTCCGTCCATGAAATCTTATACACATCATCTGCAAGTTGAACAAGATCCACTTTCTGATCCCGTACCCATCTGCCGCCTACCATACCACTATGTATCCGGTAGTCAATCGTATTTTCATTCTTTATATACAATTCATATTCCCATCCATTATCGTAAGTATAGATAAAATGAGCGCCGATAAATTCTTTCATAATAATTAATTTATCACAAAATTACATCGCCTTCGGATAGGCTTTTTTAAGTGGAAAGTCAAAGTTTCGCTCATTTGCGCCAATCAGGTATCTTTGTAGTATGGCATTACCATTTGACAAGGTTTATCAGGATGTGCAAAGGTTCCGCCTGGGTGCCTATTGCAGTACATCAGAAAAAGGAGAGATCGCTACGCCTTTTCATACGCATAATAAAGGGCAGTTCATTTATGCAGAAAAAGGTACGCTTCATATAGCAACAGCAGACCGGCAATATTTTCTGCCGGTAGAACATTTTATCTGGATTCCCCGTGGGGTGACACACCGGATGTGGACAAATAATGCAAGTGTGCGCATGTTTACGATCTATTTTGACAACCAGCATATGGTGGATGATTTCTATCACATCACCGGTGTGTATATGGTAAACAATTTATTGCATGAAATGATCCGCTTTGTATTAAACTATGAAGGTCATATCGCCAAAAATGAGTTTGCTGCCTATCAGTTCTTACAGGGAATGAAAGCAATCCTGCCAGGTGTGAGTAAGACGCGGCAATTGCCTTTATTAGGTTTTATAAAACCGCGTGATGAACGATTGCAGGAAGTAATCGCTTATATGCGGAAACATCTCGATGAAAAGCTGGAATTAGCACAGGTAGCGGGGAAGTTTGGATTTAGTACCAGGTCACTGAGTCGTAGTTTTAATGCAGAGGGAACGAGTTTTATAGAGTATTTGCAGGCATTGCGGATCATTCAGTCGATGGAGTTGCTGGTAGAAAAGGATCTTTCAATAGGAAGGATTGCGGCTATGGTAGGGTATGATAGTATCACGGCGTTTAGTCATACTTTTATGCGGTTCACCGGCATCAGGCCTTCGGCGTACACAAAAGGATTGCTAACCTAATAAAAAAGAAACCGGTCTTTTTTAAAAACAAAAAAGAAATCAAAATAAAAAAATACTTTTTTGTAATTAAACCCGCAAAATTCACAATTAAAGGGGCAAAAAGGAAAAAAAAGAAGTATTTTCCCATGCTGCCGCAAGCCAACAAATAATAATCGACACCGCATAAAAAGATCACCTAAAAATAATTTCAATCATTAATTCCAATTTCTCACATTTAAATTTTATATACTATATTTGACGCTCCAATTTTAGCATATCGAAAGGCCTAATACGAACGTGAATTCTGAGACTATGAAATATACCATCCTTTTCGCATCAGCATTTATGCTAGTGACGAGTTGCCGACAACAAGCCATAGATACTGCCAACAACGACAGTACCTTTTCTCTCGAGTCTGCACCTCCGATAGCCAAACAAGTCGCTGATGCAAATGTGCTGAAAGTGTACGTCGAAAAAAACGGTACCATCTTCGCCAATGGCACTCAGGTCACCATCGATGAATTAGATAATCAATTAAAACAATTGAAAGAAAAAAACGGTATTGTCTGGTATTCCAGGGATAATCTTTCTGATGATCCTTCCCGCGAAGCAATGGCTGCCGTAAACATCATCCTGCAATATGAATTAAGCGTGAAGTTTTACGCTGACAAGAATTTTACCAAAGAGGCGAATTTCTAATGTCTGTCCGGGCGTATAAATCCTAAAGCAAAGGGCACACCTGCACCAAGCAAAGCACCCGTTGCCACATCCGTAGGATAATGTACCCCCAGGTACATCCTGGAATATCCAATCGCCGAAGCCCACACCATGGAAGGTGCGATGATATACCACCTGGGATACGCCCTGGAAAGCGCCGTAGTAGCACTGAAAGCAGAAGAAGTATGACCCGAAGGAAATGAATATGACGTAGGTTCGTACACTGCTTTCAGTCTTACATTACTTACAAAAGGCCTCGGCCGTTTCACAATCACCTTTATCAACGTATTCAACAGGAAAGTAGACGCCGTACTACTCGCAATGTACAGCGCATTCTGTTTCATATCAGGATCGTTCTTAATTAAGCCCGCCGTTAACACCACCACAGGTATCCCCACATCCACATAATCATTCATATTCGAAATAGTCCGCCACATCTTCGTTTGCCCCGGCGTACGGTGAGCAGCCAGGTCTTCAAGCACACGATCATCAAACTGTTGCAATTTGGATTGGGCAAAAGTATCTGGGAGTAAAAAGATTAACAATGCCGGAATGATATACCATTTCATGTGAGCAAATGTACTCAATCCTGCTATAAAAAGGTGAGTTAAAACCTTACTTCAAAAAGTGTGATTTTTTGACACCCTTTATACCTCTTTTCCCTGTTTCTTTCTTTTATTCCTTAATAAAACTCCCCGTCACCTGCTTCATCCCACCAATCACCACAAAATACATCCCCGGCTTCAACCCCGACACATCCAGCGTCTGCTGCTGCCCAACTACCATCATCTTCCTCACACCAGACAAATCATAGATCGTAATATACTTCCCCGCTACATCTACTCCCGAAAACTTTATCGTACTCCCTGCAGGGTTAGGATACACCTGAAAACCTCCACGCTGAACCGTCTTCATGAACGCTGCCGGCACTACTGCCGGATGCGCTACAAACTTTACCCCATCCGCAATCACATAACCATTCGCCGAATCATTCCGTATCACCACATTTCCACCTGTACCTGCTGCAAAATCATAAGTACCCAGGTACTTCCACACCCCATTATCCACCTGCTGATTGATCCGATAACTACTACTCCCTCCATCATAATTCACATCCACCGGCGTATTCGATGCCCTGTTCGTACCCGAAGACCATC
>Ga0209436_100266_pt1 | contig 23956 bp, 27 predicted proteins | sample AraplaF_Cvi_mTSA_FD_184263 | JGI IMG/M metagenome (GOLD analysis project Ga0209436, IMG submission 184263) | Arabidopsis root microbial communities from the University of North Carolina, USA - plate scrape MF_Cvi_mTSA (SPAdes) (version 2) | ecosystem: Host-associated > Plants > Roots > Endosphere...
ACCTGGTCAAGTTGAGCTGACATGTAACTAGTCTCCTATCGATTGAAGGCGCCCCACCCTTTATGTCTCCGGACGGTGCAGGTGATTATTTACTAAGACTTTGGCTAAGTGTGAAGGATTCTATCAGCGAATCCCCTGTTTTTCAAATTGCGGAAATTGATTTTATATTGTGAAATGCGTTGCGGATCTACAAATGGTTTCAATGGTTAATTGTCGGTAGGAAAGCTCCTACGTATACTCAGAATCATGGAGACCCCGCCCGACCTCGTTTCGGCCCGAACCCTGCAGCGCGAACGCACTGCGCGCAAGGAGGCGGAGTCTTTGCTCGAGCAAAAAAGCCGTGAGCTTTATGAGAAAAACCAGTTCCTGCAGGAGAGCGAACTACGCTATCGCAACCTGGTGGAGCTGGCGCCGGACGCGATCTGGATCCATTGTGAAGGCCGTATCACCTTCCTGAACCAGGCCGCCTTGCGCCTGTTCGGCGCGACGTCTCCCGAGCAATTGCTTGGTACGCTGGCCATGGACCGGGTGCCGGAACAGTTCCACGCGGCTGTCGAAGCCTGGACCTCGATGGAACTGGACAAGGTGCACCAGCGCCCGCGCAGCGAACTGCGCCTGCTGCGGCTGGACGGCAAGCCGGTCGACGTTGAATTCTTTGGCTGCTCGATGCGCTTCAATAATCGCGATTCGGTGATGCACGCGGCGCACGATGTCACCGAACGCCTGCAGCAAGTGGCGATCCGCCACCGCGCCACGCACGACGAGCTGACCGGCCTGGCCAACCGCGCCTATTTCCTCGAACGGCTGGGAGAGGAAATCGAGAAGGCGCGCTGCGCCGGCACGTCGCTGGCAGTGGCCTTTGTCGACCTGGACAAGTTCAAGCAAATCAATGACACGCGCGGCCATTCGGTGGGCGATGAATTGCTGCGCATCGTGGGCACGGTGCTGCGCTCCTGCGTGCGCGACAGCGATACCGTGGCCCGCCTCGGCGGCGACGAATTCGTGCTGTTGCTGGACAGCTCGCAGGGGCACCTGACCCCGGCCATGCTGGCCGAGCGCATCAGCGAGCGGCTGGCGGAACCGGTCATGCTGTCCGGCCAACAGCACATCATCAGCGGCAGCATAGGCCTGAGCATCTACCCTGACGACGGCCAGGACGCGGAGGAACTGCTGCGCCATGCGGATATCGCCATGTACCACTGCAAGGGCCAGCGCTGCAGCAACGTGCAGTTCTTTACACCGGACATGCAGCGTCGGCTCGACGCCCGGCTGACGCTGGAGCAAGGCTTGCGGCGCGCCTTGCAGCGCGAGGAGTTTGTGCTGCACTTCCAGCCGCAGGTGGACCTGCGCAGCGGCAGCATCTTCGGCCTGGAGGCCTTGCTGCGCTGGCAGTCGCCGGAACTGGGCCTGGTGCCGCCGATGGAATTCATCCCGGTGGCGGAGGAAAGCAAGCTGATTGTCGATATCGGCAAATGGGTGCTGGAGAAAGCTTGCGCCACCTTGCGCGGGTGGCAGGATGCAGGCGTGCCTGTGGTGCCGATAGCGGTCAACATCGCCGCTTCGCAATTTGCGCTGCACAATTTCGACACCACAGTGGAAGATGCCCTGGGCAGGTTTGGCATCGACCCGGGCCTGCTGGAACTGGAACTGACAGAAAGCCTGTCAATGGGCGATCCGATGGGTTCCATCGCGCTGATGCATCGCCTGCGCGCCATCGGCATCAAGCTCGCAATTGACGATTTCGGCACCGGCTATTCGAACCTCAGCTACCTGAAACGCTTCCCCGTAGACCGGCTGAAGATCGACAAGAGCTTTACCTCCGGCCTGGCGAGCAACGCCGAGGACCATGCCATCGTCACCGCCGTGATCAGCCTGGCCCGCAGCCTGGGCCTGAAATCCATTGCGGAAGGGGTGGAGACCGAGGACCAGGTACGTTTGCTGATCGCCGAAGGCTGCGATGAAATCCAGGGCTACTTTTTCAGCCGCCCCTTGCCGGAGGCTGGCGCGCGCGAGATGCTGCTGCGGCGCCCCACGCAGCCCTTCATTTCGGACAGTATTCGGGACGCCGGTTGAAGAGTACCGCCAGCAAGGCGCCAGGTCATTCGTCTATGATGTCACGATATGACCAATAAGTACGTTCACCCGACGCCCGGCGTCACAGGCCGCCTGCTCGCCCGCCTGGCAAATTCCCGCCGCATCGCCACCGCCCGCCGTGCGGTGTTTTCGCACCTGCCTTTCCTGACACTTGAAAGCGATGTGCGCGATGTCGTCTACCTGACGTGGATGATGGATGCGACGACCGCACAGGCCATGGTGCCCGAAGGCGTGCGCTTGTGGCAGCGAAATGGGCTGACGCCATTCAGCATCCTGACTTACCGCCACGGACACTTCGGCCCCACGCTCGCTGGCCCCGCACGCCGTTTGATGCCGTCGCCTTTGCAAAGCAACTGGCGCTTTTATCTCGAAGATCCGGGCAAGGTGTATTTCGTGCGGAATGTCATGGATAGCACCCTGCACGCGCTCGGCACCCGCATCTTCAGCGATATTCTGCCGACGCATTTGCCGGCGCGCTTCGTTCATGCGCGACATGGCGAGGCCTACACCACGGCCATCGATCCTGGCGCAGGCAGCGCACCGCTGCTGGAAGCGCAGACCCGCGTGTCGTCACGGCGCGAGCTGCCTGCCGGCCTGGCAGGCAACTTTGCAAGCTGGGACGAGGCGGTCGGCTTCCTCGCCTTCCAGCACATGGCCATGATCGAGGTCCCGGGCTTGGGCCGCATGGCGGAATCGGAAATCAGCCTGCCCATTTCGCTCGATGAAGTGCTGCCACTGGAGGCGCAATCGGTGACCTGCCCGATGGCGGGCGCAGATGCCGGCTCGCCGTTCTGTTTCGCGGTGCCGCGCGTGCAGTTCAGGGTTCTTTCGGAGTCTCTAGCAGCTTCTTGAGCGCCCCGCGCGGGTTGGCCATGAAGCCGTGCATGACTTCATAGTGCTCGGTGTCCTCGTATGCGCGCTGGCGAAGGCCGTCGGGCGTGCAGACGAAGATCGAAGCTTCCGGGTAAGCCATCAGAATCGGCGAATGGGTCGCAATCACGAACTGCGAGCCATCCTGCACCAGCTCGCGAATGCGCTTTAAAGCGCGCAGCTGGCGTTGCGGCGACAGCGCCGCTTCCGGCTCGTCGAGGATATACAGGCCTTTCCCGCCAAAACGCTTTTCCAGCAGCGTAAGGAAAGATTCGCCGTGCGACTGCTCATGCAGCGAACGGCCGCCATAAGAATCAATGATGGGAGGCGCAGGGGACGGAATTCGGTCCAGATCTTCAATCTCGGTTGCGACGTTGAAAAAGCTCTCCGCACGCAAGAAATAGCCATCGCGCGGCTTGCGCACGCCGCGCGCTACGCGCAGGTATTCGTGCAGGCAGGAGTGGGAATCTCGCGTGCCGAAGTTGAAATTCTTGCTGCCGCCTTCGGCGTTAAAACCCAGCGCAACGGCCAAGCCCTCCAGCAAAGTCGACTTGCCCGAGCCGTTTTCGCCGACGATGAAGGTCACCGCCGGGTCGAATTCGAGCCGGCCGAGGTGGCGCACGGCGGGCAGGCAGAAGGGGTAAGCAGAGAAATCCGGGGTCTTGTCAGGATGCAGCTGGGCATCGATCAGGAACTGGTAAGAGATCATTTGTTAGCAAGCTTACAATCATGTGCAATGCAGCACAAGGCTGCCACCCTTTATAATGGCGACTTTCCATTCCACCAATCCAAGCAATCATGTCTGCACAACTGATCGACGGAGTAGCGCTCTCCCAAAAACTGCGCGCCGAAATCGCTTCCCGCGCCGCCGCATTGACCGCCAAGGGCAAACAGCCAGGCCTGGCCGTGATCCTGGTCGGCGACGACCCGGCCAGCCACGTCTACGTGCGCAACAAGGTCAAGGCATGCGAAGACGCCGGCATCCGTTCCGTGAAAGAGCAATACGCTGCAGACATGAGCGAGCAGGCCCTGCTCGACCGCATCGCCACCCTGAATGCCGACCCGAGCATCCACGGCATCCTGGTGCAGATGCCGCTGCCTAAGCACATCGACCCGCACAAGGTGATCGAAGCCATCGCCACCACCAAGGACGTGGACGGCTACTCGGTGCTGAGCGCCGGCGAACTGATGACCGGCCTGGATGGCTTCCTGCCATGCACTCCGTACGGCTGCATGAAGCTGATCGAATCGACTGGCGTCAACCTGAAGGGCAAGCACGCTGTCGTGATCGGCCGTTCCAACACCGTCGGCAAGCCAATGGGCCTGCTGCTCTTGCAAGCCAATGCAACCGTCACCATCTGCCATAGCGGAACCTCGGACCTGGGTTATCACACCCGCCAGGCAGACATCGTTGTGGCAGCAACTGGCCGCCGCAATACCCTGACTGCTGATATGGTGAAGCCGGGCGCTATCGTGATCGACGTGGGCATCAACCGCGACGAAGACGGCAAGCTGTGCGGCGACGTGGACTTTGCGGGCATCAAGGAAGTGGCTTCGCATATCACGCCGGTGCCGGGTGGCGTGGGTCCGATGACGATTACCATGCTGCTGATGAATACTATTGAGTCGGCGGAACGCGTGTAAAACCGGTAATTCGGGGTCTGACCCAAGGGTCAGACCCTGTCTACGCGGCCACTGCGATTTTGGTTGTGCGCCTTTGACTTTCACCGAACGTCAAAGGCTTAGAACCAACACCGTACTACCTGAATACTGGGGGTCTGACCCTTGGGTCTGACCCGGATTTTAGGGTTTTGAGGAGCAAACATGACTGACAATCCCCTGCTGGACTTTAGCGGCTTGCCGCGTTTCGATGCGATCAGGCCCGAACACGTCACTCCCGCCATCGAGCACCTGCTGGAGAAGAACCGCGCCGCCGTGGCGCAGCTGGAAGCGCCAAGCGACAACGTGACCTGGGATAACTTCGTCACCCCGCTGGAAAACTCCACCGAGCTGCTGGGCCGCGCCTGGGGCATTGTCAGTCACCTCAACAACGTGGTGGACACGCCCGAACTGCGCGCCGCCTACAACGAAAACCTGCCCAAAGTGACGGAGTTCTGGACCGCCCTGGCCCAGAACGAAGCGCTGTTCGCCAAGTACAAGGCCCTGCGCGCCAGCGCGGAATTCGCCACCCTGTCGCCGGCACGCCAGCGCATCATCGAGAACGCCATCCGCGACTTCCGCATGGGCGGCGCCGAACTGCCGGCCGACAAAAAGGAACGCTTTGCGGCGATCCAGGAAGAACACGCCGCCACCAGCACCCGCTTCAGCGAAAACGTGCTGGACGCCACCAATGACTGGAAACTGCTGGTCGAAGACGAAGCCGAACTGCGCGGCCTGCCCGACGATTCCAAGGCCGCCGCCAAGGCGCTGGCCGAAAAGGACGGCAAGCAAGGCTGGCAGTTCACCCTGCACTTCCCTTCCTATTACCCGATCCTGCAGTTCTGCGACAACCGCGCCCTGCGCGAAAAGGTCTACCGCGCCAACGCGACCAAGGCTTCCGAGCTGGGCGACGCGTTCAGCAAGCGAGAAGACTGGGACAACACCGCCAATATCCTCACCCTGCTGAAACTGCGGGCCGAGGAAGCCAGCCTGCTGGGCTACAAGAACTTCGCCGAAGTCTCGCTGGTGCCGAAAATGGCCAAGTCGCCGGAACAGGTGATCGAATTCCTGGAAGACCTGGCCAAGCGCGCCCGCCCGTTCGCCGAGAAGGACCTGGCCGAGCTGCAGGCCTACGCCAGCAGGGAACTGGGCATCGACGACCTGCAATCGTGGGACCTGCCTTACGCTTCCGAAAAGCTGCAGCAGCACCTGTACTCGTTCTCGGCGCAGGAAGTGAAGCAGTACTTCCCTGAACACAAAGTCATCGACGGCCTGTTCAAGCTGGTGCAGACCCTGTTCGGCGTCTCGATCCGGCCGGACAGCGCGCCGGTGTGGCACAAGGATGTGCGCTTCTACAGCATCGAACGCGATGGCGTGCTGGTGGGCCAGTTCTATCTCGACCTCTACGCCCGCGAAGGCAAGAGCGGCGGCGCCTGGATGGACGACGCACGCGGCCGCCGCCTCAAGAACGGCGAGCTGCAAACCCCGGTGGCCTACCTGACCTGCAACTTCACCGAACCGCTGGTAGTGGACGGCGTGCCGCAGCCGTCGCTGTTTACCCACGACGAAGTGATCACCCTGTTCCACGAATTCGGCCATGGCCTGCACCACATGCTGACCCAGGTCGAGGAACTGGCCGTATCGGGCATTTCCGGCGTCGAATGGGACGCGGTGGAGCTGCCGTCGCAGTTCATGGAAAACTTCTGCTGGGAGTGGGACGTGCTGAGCCACATGAGCGCCCATGTGAAGAGCGGCCTGCCGCTGCCGCGTGCCCTGTACGACCGCATGCTGGCAGCCAAGAACTTCCAGTCCGGCCTGCAGACCCTGCGCCAGGTGGAATTCGCCCTGCTCGACATGCTGCTGCACTACGACTTCCAGCCGGGCGGCGCCAAATCCGTGCAGGACGTGATCGACGAAGTGCGCCGCAAATTTGCCGTTATCATCCCGCCAAGTTTCAACCGTTTCCAACATTCCTTCGGCCATATCTTTGCCGGAGGCTACGCGGCGGGATACTATAGCTATAAGTGGGCGGAAGTTCTGTCTGCCGACGCCTACGCTGCCTTCGAGGAAGCGGCGGCGCTGGACGGCGGCAAACTGTCCACAGAAACTGGTAAACGCTTCCAGCGCGAGATCCTGGCCGTCGGCGGTTCGCGCCCGGCACTGGAGTCGTTTACTGCATTCCGCGGCCGTGAGCCGACCATCGACGCCCTGCTGCGCCACAGCGGCATGGCGGCTTAAAGGAGATAGAGAGTCAAATGAAACGCGCTGCCCTGCTTTTGCTGCTGCTGACTGTCAGCGCGGCGCACGCCCAGATGTACAAGTGGAAGGACGATAAAGGCGTCACCCACTTTACGGAGACGCCGCCGCCCACCACTGCCAAGAAGGCTGAGGTGAAGAACTACAACACCACCGGTGCCGGCGGTGCCGCTTTGCCGGCGGAACTGGCGGAAGTCGTTCGCGCCCGCCCGGTTGTGCTGTACACCACCGCCAACTGCGGCGCCGGCTGCAATATGGCCCGCACCTTGCTGGCCAACCGCGGCATTCCTTACCGCGAAAAGACAGTTGCCACCACCGAGGATTTCGAGGCCTTGAAAAAGGCCGGCAGCGACGGCCAGGTTCCCCTCCTGCTGGTCGGCCGTTCGCGCCAGATCGGCTTCGAACAGGATGCCTGGGACAGCGCACTGACCGGCGCAGGCTACCCTACCGAGAAGATGCTGCCGCAGGGTTATTCGAACCCGCCGCCAACGCCGGCCGCACCGCCGCGCGGTCCGAGCGCTGAAGAAGTTGCCGCCGCCAAGGCGGAAGCCGACCGTGCTGCTGCCGCAGCGGAGAAGGCGCGCCGTGAGCGCGAAACGCCGCAGAACGCATCGCCGAACTTCCGTTTCTAAGACGTTTCGAAGAAATAATGACGCAGATTGATTTCCACAGCGGCGTGCCGGACAAGGTTGCCTATGCCTGCCGCCTGCTGCGTAAAGCCTGCGCCAGCACGCCCCGCATCGTCGTGATGACCGAGGATGCGAAGCAGCTGGCGGAGCTGGACAAGGCCCTGTGGACCTTCTCCGCCACCGACTTCCTGCCGCACGCCCATGCCAACGATCCGCTGGCGCCCGATTCGGCCATCGTGCTGGCCGACAGCGACGCCACGGAACTGCCGGAGGCCGGCCTGCTGGTCAACCTCGCGCGCCGTGCGCCGGCCCAGTTCGAGGCATTCCCGCGATTGATCGAAGTCATCTCTTCCGACGAGGAAGATGCCGCGGCAGGCCGCCTGCGCTATGCTGCCTACAAGCGCCAGGATTTCCCGCTCAAACACCTCACTGTAGGCAAGTAGTCAATGAACCAGCCTTTTGACGCCAGCATCCCGGTCCTGACCGAAATCATGAACGACGAGGCGTCCGCCCCAGCCGCCGTCGCCCCCGCGCCGGCAGCACCGGCTATGGAAGCCCAGCCCGCGCCGGACGGCGTCGCGGATGGCATCGTTGACTGGGAAGCGCTGGAGCGCCGCGTCTCCGAACAGGTGCTGCAGCAGCTGTCCAACCGCGTCGATTTCGTGCTGGAGCAACGCATCAAGGACAGCATGGCCGAAGTCTTGGACCATGCCCTGCAGGCCCTGACGGCACAGATCCGCGAAGGCCTGCACGACACCATCGGCACGATCGTCACCCGTGCCGTGCAACAGGAAATCACGCATCTTCAAGCCGGTTCCAGCCGGCTGAAATAATTCCCTCTTTGCCATTCGGGGTTTTTGCTGTATTTTCTCTGGCAAATCTGACTTTTTGACTGGAGCCCCCGATGCAGTTCAAGAACAAGTTCATCCCTGTTGCCATCGCCCTGGCGTTTGCCGGCAGTGCTTACGCCCAGGACACCATCAAGATCGGCCACGTCGCCCCGGTGTCGGGCCCTAACTCCCACCTGGGCAAGGACATGGAAAACGGCGCCCGCATGGCCGTCGAAGACCTGAGCGCCAAGGGCGTCAAGATCGGCGGCAAGCCGGTCAAATTCGTCGTCCAGTTCGAGGACGATGCAGGCGACCCGAAACAGGGCACCACCGCCGCGCAAAAACTGGTGGACGCCAAAGTACAGGGCGTGATCGGCCACCTGAACTCCGGCACCACGATCCCGGCCTCCAAGATCTATTTCGACGCCGGCATCCCGCAGATTTCCCCGGCCGCCACCTCGCCGGTGTACACCAAGCAGAAATTCAATACCGCCTTCCGCGTGGTGGCCAACGACAATAAGCTGGGCGGTACCCTCGGCGCCTACGCGGTGCAGAAGCTGGGTGCCAAGAAGATCGCCGTGATCGACGACCGCACCGCTTACGGCCAGGGCGTCGCCGACGAATTCGTGAAAGGCGCCAAGAAGGCCCTGCCGGGCGTGCAAGTGGTCGGCAAGGAATTCACCAATGCCAACGCCACCGATTTCAACGCCATCCTGACCAACATCAAGTCCAAGAATCCTGACCTGGTATTCTTCGGCGGCATGGACTCGGTGGGCGGCCCGCTGCTGCGCCAGATGAAGGCGCTGGGCATCAACGCCAAATTCATGGGAGGCGACGGCGTCTGTACCGATGCGCTGTACCGCCTGTCGGCCGGCGCGGCCGCCGACGGCGTCGTCACCTGCGCCGAAGCCGGCGGCGTGACTGCCGACATGCAGAAGAACATGGACGACTTCCGTGCCCGCTACAAGAAGAAGTACGGCCAGGAAGTGCAGTTGTACGCGCCGTACGTGTACGACGCCATCATGACCATGGCCGACGCCATGGAACAAGCCAATTCGTCCGAGCCGGCCAAATACCTGCCGGTGCTGGCCAAGATCAAGCACCAGGGCGTGACCGGCCTGGTCGAATTTGACCAGTTCGGCGACATCAAGGACGGTGCGCTCACCCTGTTCACCTACAAGGGCGGCATCAAGACCAAGATGGAAGTGGTCAAGTAACAAAGGCAGTACACGAGAATTATCGGGGGGGAGCCCGTGGGCCGCCAGCCAGCATGGCGGCCCATTTTCGTTTCAGGAGAAAGTGCAATGCAAACCAAAACCATCATCGCTGCCATCGCCTTGGCCTTTGCTGGCGCCGCGAGCGCCCAGGAAGTGGTCAAGATCGGCTACGTCGGCCCGCTGTCCGGCCAATCGGCCCACCTGGGCAAGGACAACCAGAGCGGCGTGCGCATGGCGGTGGAAGACTTGAACGCCAAGGGCTTCAAGGTCAATGGCAAGGCGGTCAAGTTCGAGATGGTGTCCGAAGACGATGCCGGCGACCCCAAACAGGGCACGTCGGCAGCGCAAAAACTGGTCGACGCCAAAGTACAAGGCGTGATCGGCCACCAGAATTCCGGCACCACCATTCCGGCATCGAAGATCTACTACGATGCCGGCATTCCGCAGATTTCCGCTTCGTCCACCAGCCCGGTGTACACCAGCCAGGGCTTCAACACCACTTTCCGCGTGGTGGCGAATGACTTCAAGCTGGGCAGCTCGCTGGGCAAATACGCCACGCAGAAACTCGGTGCCAAGCGCATCGCTGTGATTGACGACCGCACTGCCTACGGCCAGGGCGTCGCCGCCGAATTCCTGAAGGAAGCCAAGAAAGGCGCCGGCGTGCAGATCGTGGACAAGCAGTTCACCACCGACAAGTCGACCGACTTCAACGCCATCCTGACGTCGATCCGCGCCAAGAACCCGGACCTGGTGTTCTTCGGCGGCATGGACTCGGTGGGCGGACCGCTGCTCCGCCAGATGAAGGCGCTCGGCATCAAGGCCAAGCTGATGGGCGGCGACGGCATCTGCACCGAAGCGCTGCCCAAGCTGTCGGGCGGCGCGGACGACGTGGTGGTGTGCGCCGAAGCCGGCGGCGTGACGCCGGAGCAGGAGAAGAAGCTGGACGAATTCGCCGGCCGCTTCAAGAAGCGCTACGGTTACGATGTGCAGATCTACGCACCGTACGCCTACGATGCAACGATGGCGATTGCGCACGCCATGGCGGACGCCAAATCAACCGAGCCGGCCAAATACCTGCCCTTCCTGCAGAAGGTCAAGCACGAAGGCATCAGCGGCACCATTGCCTTCGATGCCAAGGGCGATATCAAGGACGGGGCTTTGACGCTGTTCGGCTACAAGGCCGACAAGAAGGTGCGTATCGAAGTAATCAAGTAAAGAAAAAAAGGGGACGTACCCCTTTTTTTTCTTCGAAAAAGAAAAAAGGGGACGTACCCCTTTTTTTTCTTCGAAAAAAATGGGGTACGTCCCCATTTTTCTTTTACATCATTTTTGCGACAGGACCCATTTCACCAGGGTCTTGGCTTCCGCCTCGCTCACCTGCGGGTTGGCTGGCATCGGGACTGCGCCCCACACGCCGGAACCGCCCTTCATCACTTTCTGCACCAGCTTGGCTTCGGCATCTTTCTGGCCAGCGTACTTGGCAGCGACATCCTTGTATGCCGGGCCAACCAGCTTGGTGGCGATAGCGTGGCAAGCCATGCAGTTCTTGGCCTTGGCCAGGTCAGCATTTGCGAAAGCCGCCTGCGACGAGAAAGCCGCGGTAACCAGGAAACCGACCAACAGTGAACGTTTCATTTTCATCTCCAGGAAAAAAACTGACACAATTCTACTCCACAACGCGCGCTGCGTATTATGGGTTGACCGATAGCTGGATATTGCTATGATGGAATACTAAGGAGTTTTCCATGCCCATTATTCTATTGATAATCGCCCTCGTGGCACTGAAGTATTTTGAAGTCTGGAAGTTTGCGGACCTGTCGTGGTGGTGGATCATCGGCACGATGCTCGTCGCCTTCCTCTGGTTCGAATTCCTCGAGCCGATGCTGGGCCTCGACAAGCGCAAGGCCCACAACGTGGACGAGCAACGCCGCAAGGACCGCGTCAAGAAGGCCTTCGACGACCTGAAGAAGCGCAAATAATCAGCGCTTCAACTGCGACAGGTCCCGCACTGCGCCACGGTCGGCTGACGTGGTCAGTGCGGCGTAGGCTTGCAGGGCCTGCGAGACATAACGCTCCCGGTTGACCGGTTTCCAGGCGTCGGCGCCGCGTGCTTCCATTGCTGCCCGCCGCTGCGCCAGCGTTTCCGGCGTTACGCGCAGGTTGATGGTACGCGACGGGATATCGATGTCGATCATGTCGCCCTCTTCCACCAGGCCGATCGCGCCGCCTTCGGCCGCTTCCGGCGAGGCATGGCCGATCACCAGGCCGGACGAGCCGCCCGAGAAGCGGCCGTCGGTAAACAGCGCGCATGCCTTGCCCAGGCCTTTCGATTTGATGTACGAAGTCGGGTACAGCATTTCCTGCATGCCCGGTCCTCCTTTCGGGCCTTCGTAGCGGATGATGACCACGTCGCCTTCGTGCACGGTGTCGCCCAGGATGCCTTCCACGGCCGCATCCTGGCTTTCGAACACGCGCGCTTTGCCGCTGAATTTCAGGATCGATTCATCCACGCCGGCGGTCTTCACGATGCAGCCCTTTTCGGCGATGTTCCCGTACAGGACCGCCAAACCGCCGTCTTTCGAGTAGGCGTGCTCCAGGTCGCGGATGCAGCCGGTGCTGCGGTCCAGGTCCGACGAGGCATAGCGTTCGGACTGCGAGAACGCCACCTGGGTCGGCACGCCGCCCGGCGCTGCGCGGAACAGCTGGTGCACAGCCGCGTCGTCGCTGCGCTTGATATCGTATTTCTCGATGGCGTCGCCCATGGTCGCGCTGTGCACGGTGTGCTGCGTGGTGTCCAGCAGGCCGGCGCGCGCCAGTTCACCGAGGATCGAGATGATGCCGCCCGCGCGATGCACGTCTTCGATGTGGAACTTGTCGGTCATCGGCGCTACCTTGCACAGGCAAGGCACTTTGCGCGAGATGCGGTCGATGTCGGCCATGGTGAACGGCACTTGCGCTTCGTGCGCGGCGGCCAGCAGGTGCAGCACGGTGTTGGTGGAGCCGCCCATCGACACGTCCAACGCCATCGCGTTTTCGAATGCCTCTTTGGTGGCGATGGAGCGCGGCAGCACGCTGTAGTCGTCCTGCTCATAGTGGCGCTTGGTGATCTCCACGATCAGTCGGCCGGCGCGCAGGAACAGCTCCTTGCGGTCGCTGTGGGTGGCGACGATGGTGCCGTTGCCCGGCAGGGACAGGCCCAGCGCCTCGGTCAAGCAGTTCATCGAGTTGGCGGTGAACATGCCGGAGCAGGAGCCGCAGGTCGGGCAGGCCGAGCGCTCGATTTCCGCCACGTCGGCGTCCGATACGGTACGGTCGCCGGCTTTGATCATGGCGTCGACCAGGTCCAGCTTGATGATCTTTTCGCCGCCGTTGACGGCCTTGATCACCTTGCCCGCTTCCATCGGGCCGCCGGAAACGAAGACTGCCGGGATGTTCAGGCGCATGGCGGCCATCAGCATGCCGGGCGTGATCTTGTCGCAGTTGGAGATGCAGACCATGGCGTCGGCGCAGTGTGCGTTGACCATGTATTCCACCGAGTCGGCGATCAGGTCGCGCGACGGCAGCGAATACAGCATGCCGCCATGGCCCATGGCGATACCGTCGTCGACGGCGATAGTGTTGAATTCCTTGGCCACGCCGCCCGATGCTTCGATTTCGCGTGCAACCAGCTGGCCCAGGTCCTTCAGGTGGACGTGGCCCGGTACGAATTGGGTGAAGGAGTTCACCACCGCGATGATCGGCTTATTGAAATCGCCATCTTTCATGCCGGTGGCACGCCACAGGGCACGGGCGCCTGCCATATTGCGGCCCTGGGTGGTGGTATAGGAACGGTATTGCGGCATGGTGGGGTCTCCTCAGTAAGAGTCCAAGGGTGCCTTGCCCCTGACGAGTTGTCAAATATATGATAACCGCTGCTGTGATATGCTTTGCGAATGAATATCGAACTTCGCCAGCTGCGCTACTTCGTCACGGTCGCCGAGGAACTGCATTTTGGCCGCGCCGCGCGCCGCCTGCACATGACCCAGCCGCCGCTCTCGCAAACCATCATGGCGCTGGAGGAGATGCTGGGCGCGCCGCTGTTCGAGCGTAACCGGCGCGGCGTGTCGCTGACTGCTGCCGGCGCAGCCCTGCTCCCTGAAGCACGCCGCCTGCTCGAGCAATCGGCCGGCCTGGCGGAGCTGGTGCAGCGTGCCGCTACCGGCGCCAGCGGACGTCTGTCGCTGGCGTTCGTGTCCTCCGCTGATTACAGCGTGCTGCCGCCTACCCTGCGCGCCTATCGCGCCGAGTATCCGCAAGTCGAAATCACGCTGAAGGAAGCCACGTCCGACCTGCAGCTCGACGACCTGCTGGAAGGCCGGGTCGACGCCGGCCTGTTGATCCCGCCCCTGCCCGACCGTGCGCGCCAGGAGCTTGAATACCTGCCGGTGCTGAGCGAACCTCTGGTGCTGGCGGCGCCGGCAGGCCTGCCGGCCTTGGCGCGGGCCCGCGCCGCCGACCTGCGCAAGCTGGCGGGCATCCCGCTGATCATTTTCCCGCGCCATATCTCGCCAGGGCTGTACGACGCCATCCTGTCGGTGTTCCGCGCAGCGGGCACCACCGCCGAGGTGGGACAGGAAGCAATCCAGATGCAGACCATCGTCAGCCTCGTATCGGCTGGCATGGGTATCGCACTTGTGCCACAATCCGTGTCGAATTTGCGCCGCCCGGGTGTGGAATACCTGCCCCTGGTCCAGAGCACGCCGCTGGTGGAAACCGGCCTGGCCTGGCGGCGCGACAATGCCTCGCCCGTGCTGCGCGGCTTCCTGGAATTAATGAGAAAGAGAATCTGAATGCCCCTGATCCATCCGATGCCCGATCCGGTCGCCATCCACCTGGGCCCTGTGTCGATCCACTGGTATGGCCTGATGTACGTGCTGGCCTTTGCCATGTTCATTGCACTGGGCCGCGTGCGCATCAAGCAGCCGCACATCGCGGAGCAAGGCTGGATCAAGGAAGACCTGGACGACATGCTGTTTTACGGCATGCTGGGCGTCATCGTCGGCGGCCGCCTGGGCGAAGTGTTCTTCTACCAGCCGGAGATGCTGCTGACGCCACTGCGCATCTTCAAGGTATGGGAAGGCGGCATGAGCTTCCACGGCGGCTTCCTCGGCGTCTTGATCGGCATGGCGCTGTGGGCGCGCAAACGCAAGCGCAACCTGCTGGACGTGTATGACTTCATCGCGCCGCTGGTGCCGCTCGGTTACGCCGCCGGCCGCATGGGCAACTTCATCAACGCCGAGCTGCCGGGCCGTGTGGTCAGCGATCCGAACCTGCCGTGGGCGATGATCTATCCGAACGTGGGCCCGATGCCGCGCCACCCTTCGGCGATCTACCAGATGCTGGTCGACGGCATCCTGGTGTTCTGCATCCTGTGGCCATTTGCCCGCAAGGCCCGGCCCCGCCTGGCGGTCGGCGCGCTCTACGTGCTGCTGTATGGCTGCGCGCGCTTCTTCACCGAATACTTCCGCACCCCGGACTGGGAAATCAGCGTGGCCGGCCTGCCGATCACTTCCGGCCAGATGCTGTCGCTGCCGATGATCATCGGCGCCATCATCATGCTGGTGTGGGCCTACCGCTCAAACCAGCCCAACCGCGCCGGCCAGCGCGCCTAAGGCGATCAGCCACAGCGGATTCAATTTGCTCGAGTAGGCCGCCGCAGCGGCGGCCAGCGCCAGCACAATGCCGCGCCAGCCGGCGCCGGCCACACTCAGGAAAGTCCACGCGGCGCCGGCCAGCATGCCGGCCGCCAACGGCGCCAGCGCATCGCGCAGCGCGCCGGCCCAGCGCCCTTCCCCGCCACCGTGGCGGTTGATGACCGTCCCCAGCGCCAGCACCAGGCAAGACGACGGCACGATCGCGGCCAGCGTCACGACGACGGCACCGAGCCAGCCCTTGATCATCCAGCCGATCAGCGTCACGAACAGCAGGTTCGGGCCGGGGGCCGCTTGCGCCAAGGCGTACATGGCCGCGAACTGCTCGTCCGTCAGCCAATGGTTCTGCACCGAGACGTAATGGTGCACGTCCGGCGCCACCAGCACCACCCCGCCGCCGATGGCCGTCAGCGACAACACGGCCAGGTGCCAGGCAAGTCCGCCCAGATTGGCGTCGTCGTTCATGCCTTCCTCCACACGAAGGCGAACAGCAGGAAGCCGATCGGCACCAGCGTGGCGACCACGGTGATCAGGCCAACCTTCGCCACGCCCAAGCCAATGAATGCCGCCACCAGCAGCACGATCTGCGCCAGGCGCCGCCAGCGCAGTGTGCGCGCCAGGTCCAGTCCAGCGCCGCCTGCCGCGCCCTGCGCGTCCGGCTTGGCCGTGCCGCGCAACATGCCGACCGCCAGCTTGAGCGCCGTCGCGAGGATCAGCCCGGACGCCGCAGCAGCCATACCGCGCATGGCGTTGACGAAGAGCGGGTGATGCACCAGGCCCTGGTAAGCCACGCCCAGCGCGATAACGATGAAGAAGGGGCCAAGCAGTAACCCGGCCAATGCCGAAAAGCCGCCCGCCACGCCGGCGTAGCGCTGGCCGACCATGACGGAGAGGTTGCAGATGGTGGGCCCGGGCAGAAGCTGCGCGATACTGAGAAGCTGGCCGAATTCAGCGGCGCTCAGCCACTGCGTGCGTTCGACCAGGTGGCGGTAGGCAAATGGCAGCACACCGCCAAAGCCCATGATCGCCATGTGCGAGAAAACCTTGAACAGCGCCCAGCATCCAACCCGTGCATCCTGCATTGCTTCCTCCAATCAGCCCGGCATGTCCGGCTGCGGCCGGGGCGCCGCGACGCGTTCGCTAGGCGAACGCGTGGTAGAACATATATCCCGCGAGTGCGAACAGCACCACGGCAAAGACGCGCTTGAGCGCCGCCACATCCATCCGGTGCGCCATGCGCGCGCCAAGCGGCGCCATGGTCACGCTGGCGGCCACGATCACGGCCAGCGCTGGCAGATAGACAAAGCCCAGCGAATGCTGCGGCAAACCCGGCTCCGCCCAGCCAAAGTAAATGTTCGACAAGGTGCCTGACAGCGCGATCGGAAATCCCAGCGCCGCACTGGTCGCCACCGCCTGGTGAATACGCACATTACACCACGCCATGAACGGCACCGAAATAAACCCGCCGCCAGCACCGACCAGCCCCGCCACGATGCCAATCACGCCGCCGGCTGCGAACATGCCCGCCGTGCCAGGCAGCTCGCGCCCGCCAGCAGGCTTTTTATTGCGCAGCATCTGCACCGCCGAAAACGCCACGAACAGGGCGAACAGCAGCGACAACGCCGCAGTATTCATCTGCTTGCCGATCCAGGGCCCGATCCACGAACCAATCAGGATGCCCGGCGCCAGCAGCGCCACGATGCGCCATTGCACGGCGCCATGCCGGTGGTGCGCCCGCACCGAAGACAGGGAAGTGAACATGATGGTCGCCAGCGAAGTCGCAATCGCCATATGCACCACCAGCGCAGGCGGAAAACCCCTGGCCGTGAAGATCATGGTAATGAAGGGCACCAGCACCATGCCGCCGCCAATGCCCAGCAAGCCCGCCGCGTATCCGCCTCCCGCCCCCATCAGGAGCAGGACGCCGATCAGACTCCAATCCATCAGTCGCCCTTCAGCAGCGCCATCACGTGCTTCCACTGGGCTGGCGTGACCGGCGTAATCGACAGGCGGCTGCCTTTTTGCAGCACCACCATGCCTTCCAGTTGCGGCAGAGTGCGCATTTCAGCCAGCGACAGCAGGCGCGTCTTGCGCACGCCTTTCACGTCGACGGAAATCCAGCGCGGCTGCTCCTGCGTCGCCTTCGCGTCGAAGTAATGACTCTTGGGATCGAACTGGGTGGCGTCGGGATAAGGCCCGCTGACCACTTCCGCGATGCCGGCAATGCCCGGCTCGGGGCAGGAGGAATGATAGAACAGGACACCGTCGCCGACCTTCATCGCATCGCGCATGAAATTGCGGGCCTGGTAATTACGCACACCGAACCATGGCACCGTCTTGCCTTTGGCAGACATCACATCGTCGATGCTTACTTCGTCGGGCTCAGACTTCATCAACCAGTATTGCATGGCTCCCCTCTGGGCGTAAAAAAACGGTTGCGCACCCTCGGGTGCTGGCAACCGCTTTCGTATGGAATGAGGCCCCGCCTGTGCCGTTATGCCGGCATCCCGAACCTTACGGTTCAAGGTGGTTGCAGTTAGTTCAACTTCGGGTTCATCAGACTAGTGACGCTCACGCCCGTCGAACAAATTTCCGCAACCGATGCATGTAAATGGTTCAAGGAATATATGGCAAATCTCGAACACCGCAGGGTGACACGAAGTTTACTCCTCAAACGTTTTGCGGGAAAGGCCTTTAAGACAATTTTTAGGAATTAGAAGAGATTCTCTTGCGGGGTCAGCGCGTTGTCGAGCACCTTGTGCATGGCGCCCAGCTTCTCCTGCACTTCCAGCATCGACGGGCCGCCGTTGGCGGTTTTCGACGCCAGGAATTCCGCTGCCATGCCCAGCGCCGCCATCACGGCGATGCGGTCATTGCCCTTGATTTTGCCGGCGTCGCGGATGGCGCTCATCTTTTTGTCGAGCAGGTTGGCCGCTTCGCGCAGTGCACGTTCTTCATCGGCCTTGCAGGCGAGCTTGTAGGGCTGGCCCATGATGGTCACGTCGACATGGATCATTGGGCATCCTCAGGAGTGTCTGCTTCGGCGGCGGGGATTTTTTCCAGCAGCGCCATCACGCGCGCGTGCGCTTCGCCCAGGCGGCGTTGGTATTCAAGATTATCGGCCACCAGGGCAGCATTGGCCTGGCGCAACTGAGCGTTCTCTCGGCGCAAGGACTGCGCGAGTTCCGCAAGGCGGTCGATTTTGTCGGAAAGTTCTTGGAAGTCTGCGATCATCCCGAAACTATAGAGCCGCACGGTTGTACGGTCAACCTGGTGTTATACATGCTTACGATTGTAGCTCATTTGTAAGCACGCCCTGCGATCTTGCGCGCCGCCGCCGCGATGTCGATGCACACGTCCTTGAATGCGCCGCCGATATCGGCCAGGTCATTGCCTAGTTCCTTGAACCAGATGCCGAGGCTCATGCTCTGTCTCCCGTATTTGAACGCCTCCATTACACCAAGCGAAAATGACAGGACGGTCCATGCCTTGATTACAAATCTGTAATCGGGCGGCGCCCGCATTGACGGCGCTTTGGCATTTCCTGACAATGCTGGGGATGAAAGCCCTACTGGTAGAAGACGAACAGCGGATCGCGAGCTTTGTATGCAGCGGATTGCGCGAACAAGGCATCCTGGTCGACCATTGCGAAGATGGGAACCAGGGCTATGACTACGCGCTGACTCGCCAGTACGACATCATCCTGCTCGACATCATGGTACCGGGCCGCGACGGCCTGGCGATCCTGAAAGCCCTGCGCCGGGACGGCCACGACACGCCGGTGATCCTGCTCACCGCGCGCAATGAACTGGACGACCGCCTGGAAGGCCTGAACCTGGGCGCCGACGATTACCTGGCCAAGCCGTTCTATGTGGAAGAACTGATCGCCCGCATCCACGCGCTGCTGCGCCGGGTCAGCGGCGAACGGCAAAACGTACTGACCGCCGGCCCGCTCAAGCTGGACCGCCTGTCGCGCGTGGCGGAACTCGATGGACGCGAAGTCGAACTGACCAGCCGCGAATTCAACCTGATGGAATACCTGATGCGCGCGCCGGGCCGGGTCTACACCCGCACCCAGATCCTGGAGCATGTGTGGGGTTACGACTTTGACCCGCAAACCAATATGGTCGATGTCTGCATCCAGCGCCTGCGCAAGAAACTGGCCTTGCCCGAGCATGTCGCCATCGAAGCCGTGCGCGGCGTCGGCTACCGCCTGCGCAAGCCGGACGGCGACGCATGAAGCCGGCGCGCCGCCCCTTCATCCGCTCCTTCCGCATCCGCATTGCGCTGATCACGACCGGCCTGGCCGTTGGCGTGATTGCCGTGCTGTTCGTCGCCTCCTCCCTGGTCGTGGTCGCGCGCCGCGCCAGCATCCTGGACCGCATGATGGTGGCGCACCTGGCCGGGCCGGGTTTCAGCACCAAGGCAGCCAGCGTTTGGCCGTCCATCGATGCCCACCTGAACGCCAGCTTCAGCGGCTTTGCACCCATTGAAAGCACGGAGAATTTCGCCATCCTGCGCGCGGTCGACGACAGCGCCGGTGTCCTGTACCAAAGCCCCAACTGGCCCAGCTCCCTGCTGGTGCCGGAAGCCACCGACAGCGAATTGCGGACTTACTACGGCGGCGGCACGCAGTGGCGCATTGGCCAGACACGGCGCGGCAGCGTGCTGGTGCAACTCGGCGTGAACACCACCTTGTCCGAGGCCCAGCTGATGGCCACCATCTGGCGCTTCGGCGGCGCAGTGGTCCTGCTTTGCCTGGCGGTGGGCGGCATTGCCTGGTACCTGGCCGGCCGCGCCATGCGCCCGATCGAGCACCTGAGCGGCGTGATGGAACGGATCCGCGCCAGTGATATGCGGCAGCGCGTGGCAGCCGATGAGGAAGTGCTGGAATTCGAGCGCCTGGTCACGGTGTTCAACGACATGCTGGACCGGCTCGAACGCAGCTTCCTGCAGTCGGCCCGTTTTTCCGGCGATGCCGCGCACGAGCTGCGCACACCGGTCTCGATCCTGCAGGGCGAGCTGGAACGGGCTTTCGAGCGGGCCGGCGCTTACCCTGAACTGGAACAGTCCCTGGCCGACATGCTCGACGAAGTGCGCCGCCTCGACAATGTGGTGCGCAAGCTGCTGATGCTGTCGCGCGCCGATGCGGGCCAGCTCCAGATCCCGATGCAAGCGCTCGACCTGGTGCCGGTCCTGCGCGAGCTGGCCGACGACCTGGACATGATGGCGCCCGAGCGCCCGCTGCGGCTCGATCTGCCGCCGCGCATGGAAGCGATGGGCGATGCCGACCTGCTGCGCCAGGTGCTGCAGAACCTGGTCAGCAACGCCGTCAAGTACGGCGTGGCGGAAGGCTGGATCGCCATCAGCGGCCGGCGCACCGGCACCGGTTGGCAAGTCGATGTGGCCAACGCTTCCGCCGGCATCGCCTTCGAGCAGCGCGACCGCCTGTTCGACCGTTTCTACCGCGCCGACCATGCGTACAACCGCCGCATCTCCGGCGTCGGGCTGGGTTTGGCACTGGCACGAGAAATTGCCCGAGCGCATGGCGGCGAGTTGAAACTGTCAGATTGCACGCCAACCCAGGTGACCTTCAGCCTGACTCTACCGTTAATAACTACTCAATAAGTAGTTGCAAGTCATTGATTTAATTGGCTTTTTGTCGGTAATTTTTACAGCAATATAAAAGTTGCTCAGGTACTAATTTACAAGCAAATAATAAGTGCTTGATTCATTTAGGACTGTGACGTTTTGGCATGGCCTTTGCATAGTTGCCCATGCAGATGATTGGTACCCCGCCAATTCGTCACAAAAAACCCTGATTGGAGATAGAGCATGAAAAAATATTTGCGCTGGTTGCTGGCAGGCGCACTGGGTCTGTTAGGCACGGCCCAGGCCTATGCGTCGCCGGTATTCCACGTCGACCCTACGGCGATCACACCTGCCGGCGCCGGCTTTGACGCCGATGCCATCAACGGCTTCTCGTCCACCCGCATCCGGCATGACGCCTCCGACCCGGCCACGGTGTATCGCGCCAACGGCTATGCGGTCTTTACCGGTTTTGCATTGAACAGCGCGCCCGTCCCCGGCGGCAACTCGCAGGTCAATGTGGCTTACGGCTTGTACGCCACCTTCAGCCAGCAATTCACCTGCTCCGGCATCCTGGCGCCGGGCGTGAGCTGTAACGTGAATTCCTTCTCGTTCGAACTGTGGGCCGACCCGGGCAACGACAATGCCTATTCGCTGGCCACTGTCGCGCTCGATCCAACCGTGACTGGCGTCGGCGAGCAACTGAAGCTGGCCAGCTCGAGCATGCTGAACGCTGGTGTCGGCGGCCTGGACTTGCTGGGCGGTGCCTTCCAGAACATGAACTTCGGCTGGGAGCTGTACGACAATCCGGACCCGACCAAAAAGGACGGCTTCGACTACTTTACCCTGCCACGTCCGTTCTACACCGCAGCCTTCTCCGCCTTCAATAACACCTCGCTGGGCATCACCTGCGATGTGGCGGGCTGCATTGGCGCCAATGTTGTGGCGATCAATTCGGAGACCGGTATCCTCGACTTCAACCAGGTTCCGGAACCAGCCAGCCTGGCGCTGCTTGGCCTGGGCTTGCTGGCAGTAGGCACGCAACGCATGCGCCGCCGCTAAGCCGATCGCTGGAAGGCACGACGAGCTGGTGCGCTTGCCCGCATCAGCTCGTCGTGGCATGATCGTTTTTCAGCGCCGCGCGTTGGTCGGCCTTTTTAGCTTTCACCATGCTATTTGCGGGATGACTTGACGCCTGGCGCTTGCTGGAGGAATTCGCCATGCATGACAGCCCTGACGCCACGTCCCGCAACGAACTCGAAACCACCGCCGAGGACGCAGCCCCGCATTCCACGCTGAGCGAAGGCGATCCCCTGGTCGCGCAATTAGCCGACCACGTCACACAAGAACTGGACTTCGGCATCAGACTGGTCGACACGCCCACCGGGCGCAACCAGGCCAGCATGCTGATCCACCGTATGTACAGCTGGCGCGGCTTCACCGGCAATCATGCGCTGACGCCGGTCGCCAACCGCGTCACCCTGATGGCCAGCCAGCGCGGCGAAGCCGTCGGCACATTGAGCGTCGGGCTCGATTGTCCGGAAGGATTGCTGGCCGACGAACTGTTCAAGCCGGAACTGGACGCCTGCCGCGCCAAAGGCGGCCGCATCTGCGAGATCATCAAGTTCGCCTTCGACATGGCGGGCAACAGCAAGCAGTACCAGGCCGCCCTGTTCCATCTCGCCACGATTACCGCGCGCGACGTGCACCAGCGCACGCACATGTTCATTGAAGTGCAGCCGCGCCACCGCGCCTTCTTCGACAATGCGCTGGGCTTCAAGCAGATCGGCGAGCCGGTGCTGAACCCGCGCGTGAATGTGCAGGGCATTCTGATGTGCGTCGAACTGGCGTACATGACCGAACAGATCCAGCTGTATGGCGGCAAAGGCCCGATACCGGGCGTGCGTTCCTTTTACCCGTTCTTTTTCTCGCCGCGCGAGGAAATAGGAATCGTCAACAGAATGCTCAACATGAAATGACCAGCCGCGATAAAGAACCGTCGATGGGTGCCCAGTTCCAGTACGAAGAAGCGTTCGCGCGCAACCTGGGCTGGGTCACCCCGGAAGAACAGCAGCGCTTGCGCGGCAAGCGCGTGGCCATTGCCGGCATGGGCGGCGTGGGCTCGGGCTACCTGCTGACCTTGGCCAGGCTCGGCATCGGCGCGTTCCACATTGCCGATTTCGATTGCTACGACATCCCCAACCTGAACCGGCAGGCGGCCTCCTTCATGTCGACCATGGGCCAGCCCAAGGTCGCCGCGGCCGCGCGCATGGCACAGGATATCAATCCGCAGATCGAAATACGCCAGTTCGGCGACGGCGTGAACAGCGCCAATGTCAGCGCCTTTCTCGATGGCGTCGACCTGTATGTGGATGGCCTGGACTTTTATGCCTTCGATGCGCGCACCCTGGTCTACGGCCACTGCGCGGCGCAGCGCATTCCCGCCACCATGGCCGCCCCGCTGGGCATGGGCGCCTCCTGCCTGAATTTCCTTCCCGGCGGCATGAGCTTTGAAGACTACTTCCAGTGGGGCGACCTGCCGGAAGTGGAGAAAGCCCTGCGCTTCCTGGTCGGTCTGGCGCCCGCCAGCCTGCACCGCGGCTACCTGGTCTGGCCGCAAGGCGTCGACCTGGCGCAGCGCCGCGGCCCCTCCACCAGCATGGGCTGCCAGCTGTGTGCCGGCATTGCCGGCAGCCAGGCCCTGAAAATCCTGCTTGGGCGCGGCAAAGTGCTGGCCGCCCCCCACGGCTTCCAGTACGACGCCTACGAAGACAAGTATGTGACCACCTGGCGCCCGGGCGGCAACCGCCATCCGCTGCAGCGCCTGGCAATGGCCCTGGCCCGCCGCAAATTCATCGGCACGACGCCGCCCCGGACTGGCTGACCGGGGTGCGCTGCCTGCCACCATTTTCCCGCCAAATTCACGCCTCGCCCTCGGATCCCTGCCAAATTGTCGCTTTGGCATGATTGATATCAAATCAATGCTTGACCAGGCACAAAGAAATTCCCTTGAAAAGGGAAAGTGTCGTCCCTATAATTGTTGGCACTCGTTAGCCGAGAGTGCTAACAACTGTCAATAAACCGAGTAAAAGGAGTTTTGTATGAACCTTCGCCCTTTGCAT
>Ga0209436_100288_pt1 | contig 23199 bp, 32 predicted proteins | sample AraplaF_Cvi_mTSA_FD_184263 | JGI IMG/M metagenome (GOLD analysis project Ga0209436, IMG submission 184263) | Arabidopsis root microbial communities from the University of North Carolina, USA - plate scrape MF_Cvi_mTSA (SPAdes) (version 2) | ecosystem: Host-associated > Plants > Roots > Endosphere...
CTGAAGAGTTTCCTGGAAGGTAACTAAACTTGACGAATAGGGCCGCTGGCCCTATCCTGCCGGGTTCTAAGGGCCCTTAGCTCATGCTTGGTTAGAGCAGAGGACTCATAATCCTTTGGTGCGCGGTCCGGTTGCTTGGAGGCTTAAGAAATACTCTAATTAAATCAGAGGCTTGCGCGTAATGGCTGCAAGCCTCTTTTGTTTTCGCTTTCCCGTGGGGCACCGATGGGGCAGTGGTGGCGCACAATTCGCACATTTACCCAGAGCAGATCGTCTAAGGAAACAAAGTAGATAGCAATTGCAGTCGCTACACAAATGCGCTAAGGGGAAACGGGGAGACAATGCTCCGAATTCGCGGATACGGTTGTCCCCAGGTGATAATTTCAATGCTACAGGAATCGCTGCCGAATCTTAGGATCAGTCGGTAGCAGTACCTTCCTGCAATCACCATCGTAAAAACAGATGAGTTCGCCGGGCAGCACTTGTTCTGGTTTCATCCAGACCAAAAGACCTTGGGTCTTCACCACGACATGGTCCTCGAAGCCCGGCGGGGGCAATAAGTGCGCCAAAAGGTCCTCTTCTGGAGGCATCACGGTTTCAACGTTCATGACGGCTCCCTCACATATCTAAAATTTAATTTTTTAGCCACTTTGACCCAAATTTGATGTTGTAGCTCCCAATTGGCATATCTTTGATCTAAGTTGCCAATATGGATCATGCTGTCAACCTCTTGTTGCGCGCTGTGCGTTTCCGAACGGACGGCCGCAATTATAGCGGGCCTGCTTGGCCAGAATCCGCGCGGAGCCATGAAGTGGCGCCAGTTCGCCGCAACTGCCCGAATCTCGATTAGCCTGTATTTAGAAGCTATCAATACGTCAACCACCGAGAATGAATTCCCAGCAGGATGGTTGTGCGCGAACAGGCTTCCAGTCCCCAGTGTTAGCTCTGCATCGCTAAAGTCAATGGAATTCACATCGCCTTTTTTCCGCAGAATCAGCGAGCCATCAGCTCGGAAAAATGCTCCATGCTCCACAGGTTCGTTGCGAACTTGTTGCTCAAACGTTACTGCCGCCATCTTCGCGGCTGTCGATGTGTCCGGGGGCTTCCTGGGATGGGCGGTGTCATAAATGGTGAAGTCCCAAGTCGGCAGATTGTTTGACGTCATTCAAACTCCAGTCCTAAGGGCTACGTGTGTTGCGGCCTGGTATTCGGCGGTTGCGTAAAACTAATGCTCTCTTTCAACTCATCATAGTTCCTTTTTAATGCAATCACAGCAACAACGCTAGGCTTTTAAATCTTGTTGTGATGATGCAACGAGTTCACTCCGGCTCTCTTTTAATCGCCGGAAGGCATTTTATTGGATTGCGCAAACTGACTTTTTCCAGGCGCTACCTGAAGACTGTCCCACAGTTGCCCCACAGGCTTAGCCTGTGCACAGTTTTTACCTGTATATCAATAACTTATAGCTATCCACGCTCTGATTTGCAATCCGTTGATGTATGATGTGTTGGCGTGTGCTGCCTGTTGCGTTGTCGTTTTCAGCGAATGGGGGATGTCATGGCCAGTATCGAAAAACGGGTTACCGAAGATGGCAAGAAGGTTAGCTATCGCGTCAAGATCAGACTGCGCGGATTTCCACCAGAGTCCGCGACGTTCGAGCGGAAAAGCGACGCGAAGGCATGGGCGGAGCGTACCGAAGCCGAGATGAAGGCAGGGCGCTACTTTGGGGTCAGCAAGCGCCACCGCTTGTCCGAACTATTGGATCGATACGAGGCCTCTGCCCTGCAAGCGTTGAAGTCTGCAAAGATGGTCCAGGCACGCCTGGATTGGTGGCGTGAACGCCTGGGTGACTATCTGCTGTCGTCGGTCACGCCCGACCTGATCGTTCAGGCACGGGACGAGTTGCGGGCCACCCCCAAAAAACGCGGTGGCGGTGAACGTACCGCTGCCGATGTAAACAGGACGCTGGCGGCGCTTTCCAGTGCATTGTCATTTGCAGTGAAGGAGCTGGGTTGGCTTGAACGAAATCCCATGGAGCGAGTATCCAAGGGCACCGAATCGCCCGGTCGGGTGCGATTCCTCTCTGAGATTGAATTACCAGCGTTGCTTGAGGCCTGCAAGCAGTCGAAGAACCCGGACCTGTACTTGGCCGTACTGTTGGCACTCACAACAGGGGGGCGGCAATCGGAGACGATGGGTTTGTGCTGGACACAAATTGATTTTAAACGCCGATGCGCAACGCTGGGCGACACAAAAAATGGCGAGTCGCGCGCGTTGCCTCTCTCGGGTGAAGTCTTCGCGTTGCTGATTGAGCGTAGCAAGGTACGTAACCTTAATGATGATCGCGTTTTTCCGCCGCACCCGGGGACGAGGTCGCCCTACGTTGATCTGCGGTGGCCTTTCAGGACAGCATTGAAGACCGCGAAGATTGAAGACTTTCATTGGCATGACCTGCGCCATACCGCAGCTTCGTATCTGATGATGGAGGGGACGACTGAGTTGGAACTGGCCAAGGTATTAGGGCACCGAACCATTGCCATGGTCTTGCGTTATTCGCACTTGGCAACAAAGCGGGTTGTTCAACTGGGAGATTTGCTGGCTCACCGAATCGGAGTTGGGAATGAATCGTAACGTTGTGGAGGTGGTGCATGGGCGGGAGGCGATTCCCTTGCGCGCCATTCCTTACGTCACTGCTTGGGCGGAATCGCCTGATAGTTTGGTAAGGATACTGGCGCAGCCAGCGCGTCTCTGGAGAAAGGGGCGTAAGTATGGCGATAGCCGTGCCTTGACCGCATTTTCTTTGGACTCCGATGGTCAGCCGGTGGCCGTACCCTTCAGGCAATGGCACGACGTTGCGATTAGCCTGGAAAGCCTGACCACGAAAATGCAGGCTGATGAAAGAGCCGGTGCCGAAGGGGAAAATTACGCATCCTGGCGTGTGCGGGCGGTGAAGGCCCTACCTCCGAACTGCTTTGTATGGCTTGACGATTTCCAGTCGTGGTTCGCATCGACGCGCCCCTGTTACATGCCTACTGAGGAGGACATGGAGGGCTGGGCTAAGGAGCAGGAGTGTAGCCAAGACCCACTTGAACTCGACAGTATCTTACATGACGGGATGCCGTTAACCAGACAAGATGCCGAATTGAACTTTGAAGTCAATGTCCCTGGCGCGCTGGTCGGGAAGTTGTGGCAAGGGGTCTTTGCGCGGCAGGACATGGTGTTGAATGAACGGGATGGCAAACTAAAACGTGGCCGCCCTCCAATCGCGGAGGCGAGGTGGAAAGCGATGAAGGTGATCGTCAGCGAATTCATCAAGGCTGGGCTTATTCCGAACGAGACGCTTCAGCTCCCGCCTTCAAAAGATGGATTGCTGAACGCATGTCGATATATTGAGAGACGGTGCACTGGTGCAGGGAGGATGTTCAATAGCGGTGCTTCTGCGATTAGCCGCGCCCTGGCTGCTGCGGGATACTGCATGCGTTCGGGTCGCCCGGCCGATGGTGATGTGTCGGTTTGGGAGTCGGGGATGGAGGAAATATCCGCAAAAATAGGCGCGGAGATTTTTTGCGGAGATTTTTAGTTTTTGCTGTCAGCGCTGGGGCGCGGTGATGTAAATCCAGAAAAAATATACGCAAATAATTTGGGGCGAATTTCCAGAGAATTTTCTTTTGTAGATGCATGCCGCATTCTGACTACTCCTACTGCGTAAGCAGGAAATCACAGGAGTAGTCGAAATGCGCAAGCAAATAAAGAACGCCATCCGCGATGAGGCACGATTGGGCACGGATGCTGGAAATGGATTGCCTACCACGCTGTACACCGTCAACCAGTACCCTGACAAGCAGCCCGGGTTCACTGAGGCCTCGCTCCGCAGCCTGATTTTCAACGCGAAACCGCGCCACTCCAGCAAGGGTGTTCTGCCTGGCAATGGCCTCGCAGAGTGCGGTGCCATCCTGCGCGTCGGAAAGAAGGTCCTGATCGATGACCAGAAGTTTATCGAGTGGGTACGCAAGCAAAGCCAGGGGGCGCAATAATGCGCGCGCCTATCCTCCCCGCAGAAATCGGAGCAGCGAAGCACTTCCTGGAGGTGCTGCTGAGCGATATGCTGCATAAGCATCCGGAATACATGCAAGCGCCAGGTAACGTTCGGTTGGAACGCCTCGCGGATATTCTGATTCGACTGGGTTGGCCCGTGAGGTACATGGATTTTCCTGTTGCAGGATATGACCCGGCGATCCCGGTCGTGCGCGCCTACTACATCAAGGAAGACCGCTTGGGCCTCATGATTGGGAAGGAGTTCTTGTGAGCGACTCCACCCGCGCGGTTTCTGCCTTGCTTGGCATTGATCCTGGATGCCCACGCGACCAATGGATCAAAGTTGGTATGGCGGCGAAATGCCTCGTCAGCGATGTCCCTCGTCGCAGTCGCAGTCGCAACAAGCCACTGACCCTGCCCCTCGACCACCATCGTGCTGCCATCCAGTGCCTGTTGCAAGGCCCCTCGCCGCTGGCACAGGTTGCCCGCCGGATTGGGACGGATGAACAAAAGCTGGTCGGCGAACTGCGTGAACTGGGCCTCGACGTTCAGACCGTCGCCATCCCCTGCCCGGGCGATGACGTCATGCCCGACGTGGTAACCGTCTGCTACCTGACGAAGCGCGACACCCGCAAGGTAACCCATTTCATCAAGACGCAGGAGCGCAAGAATGACTTGCTCTGACGCCCCCCTAAGCAATCAAAGCCAGGAGGAGAAATAATGCACGGCCCTATTCATCCTCCCAAAGATAGCTCAGCCAAGCACTTTCTGGAGGTCATGCTGCGCAATCAGCAGTATGGCTACGGCCATGACCAGTACCTGCAAGCGCCGGGCAATGTACGTCTATCCGAGCTGGCCGACTTCCTCATCCAACTGGGTTGGCCAGTCAAGTACATCGACCTACCGAATCCATCGCTCGACCCCGCCGTTCCAGTAGTGCGCGTTTATTACATCGGCGAATACAGCCTGGCCAGTATGATCGGGGAGGAATAGCCGTGAGCGATATCGACCGCGCAGTTTCGGCCCTGCTTGCCATTGATCCTGGTTGCCCACGCGACCAGTGGATCAAGGTCGGAATGGCGGCGAAGTGCGCCGGTGTGTCGTTCGATGTGTTTCTGGCGTGGAGCAGCAACGCGGGAAATTTTGATGGCGAGTCTGATTGCCGGACGGCGTGGCGCTCCTTCAGCGACGATGGTGGCGTCACCGCCGCTTCGCTGTTCTACTTCGCACAGAACAACGGTTGGAACGGCGCCCCAGAGAACTGCAACTTGCCCGTCATGCCGCGCCCCCTCTGCAAGGCCAACAACGTGCCAGTAAGTGTGGCTGCGGTCTGGGCCGACTGCATCCCTGCAAGCGAGCACATGCCTTATATACAAGGCAAGAACGGTGATGTGGCAGACCTCCGTTCCTATCCATCCAGCGCATCCCCGCTACGTATCCGTGGTGAGAATGTATCGGACTGGTTGGCTGTTCCATGCTGGGATGGCGAGCAGTTGCAGACTATCCAGTTCATCGGCCCGGATGGCAGGAAGCTAAATCTCCCTGGTGCAAAGTTCAACTCTGGCTACTTCACGCTTGGCCTACTGAACGACGCTCAGGTTGTGTATGTAGTCGAAGGTATTGGTCAGGCTTGGGCTGTTCGACGTGCTACGGGTGCAGCGGCAGTCGTGTGCTTCGGCATCGGTCGAATGAACGAAGTTGTGAAAGCACTGCTGTCCACTCGTCCCGGTCTGAAGCTAGTATTGGTCCCGGACCGAGGCCAGGAAGCGCACGCCCAGGAAGTTGCACTTGCCAGCACATGCCAATTGGTCGATATGCCAGATGAAAAACCCAAGAACTACGATGTGAACGACTTCGCCAAAGACCATGGCGACGCCGCGCTGTGCCAGCTCTTGAATGCCCCTCGCACTCCCTCCTGCGATGTCACGCTCACATCAAACGGCGATGCAGAAAAATATTCGTCGCCCCCCTTGCCCAAAGTTGACGCCCGCGATGGCACGGAAAACACGCGCCCGCTGACCGAATACGGCAATGCACTCCGCCTCCTGGACCACCATGGCGCAAAGTTGCGCTATGTTTTCGACGTGAGGTTGTGGCTGGTCTGGGATCAGGGCGCTTGGGTTGGGGACGACGGTTCCGGCGTGCGCAGCATGGCCATGAGTCTTGCGGACGATATTTATCGAGAGGGCATTGGCTACCTGTCGGAGGCCGACCTGTTCGTCAAGTGGGCCAGGAAGAGCCAGGAGTTAAAGACTGTCCATGCTGCCGTCAGCATGTTGCAGGACTTGGCGCAGGTGCGACTGGCGCACCTGCAGGTTGATGCTGACAAAATGGTGGTCGGCTTCAACCGCGCCACGCAGTTGATCGATTTGCGAACCGGGGTTGTGCGTCAGGCCAGACCTGAAGACTATGTCACGAAAAGCTTGGCACCGACCTCGATGGGGCGACCAGAAGCTGCCGAAACTTGGTTGCAGTTCCTGGATCAGGTCTTCGCTGGTGACCTCCAGCTAATCGACTGGGTACAGCGCTTTTGTGGATACCTGTTGACTGGCTCGACGCAGGAGCAGATTTTCCTTTTCTGCTACGGTCACGGAGCCAATGGCAAGTCGGTTTTCATCGAAACGCTGAAGTTCATCCTGGGCGACTATGCACGCGCCATCGCGCCGGAAACGTTGACTGAGTCCCGTCGTCACGCTGGGGGTGCAACGCCAGACCTGGTGTCATTGATCGGCGCACGCCTTGTCGTTAGCAATGAGACTGAAGACAACGCCGCGTTGGCTGAATCGTTGGTGAAGGCGCTGGTGTCGGGTGACAGCATGGTGGCCCGCCCGTTGTACTCCGCGCCAATCCAGTTCGCTCCGATCTTTAAGCTGGTGATGGCAGGGAATCACAAGCCGGTTGTACGCGGTAATGATCACGGTATCTGGCGCCGGATGCGAATGTTACCCTTCAACGTCACCTTCTCGGAAGGTCAGCGCGATTCGACCTTGCTCGAAAAACTCAAGGCGGAAGCACCTGATATCCTCGCATGGATGGCAGCCGGAGCAGCAGCCTGGTCCAAACTTGGCCTCGCTGATACACCGGACTCCATTCAACAAGCCACTGACCAGTACAAGGATGACCAAGACTTGATCAAGCAGTGGCTCGATGAACGCACGATCAAGGCGCCCACCGTCGAAACATCAAGCGCGGAGCTGTATGCCAGTTACAAGGACTGGTGCATTGAAAACGGGCAGATTGCATCCAGCAAAACCACGCTTGGGCGCCGACTCGGTGAGCGCGAGTTTAAGCAGCGCAAGTCTGATGGCAACCGATTTTGGCGTGGCATCGCTCTTCGGGATGGTTGTCGTGCCGACATTCAAGACTATCGACGCGAAAAGTACGGCAGCTAATTAGACAACAGGACATTTTGAAAAGTTCCAACAGGGCGGACAGGGCGGATAAATGGCATTTTTGGTGAAAGTCCCTAAAGAGCGAAAGCAAGGGGACTTTTGGCAAAATGAACTTGAACCGCCCTGTCCGCCCTGCTGAACCACCGCCCCTTCGCACACCACCAGCGTCGCGCGCTACGCAGACATGGCCTGTGACCGTGCCCTACACCGCGCTATGTAGTCAGCCATGCGCGAACCGGCCGGCCTGGCGCGCCTGCCCTTGCATTTACGTTCACAGCGCTCAACGTGCCGGACCACAACGCATCGACACGTAGCTCTCGCATCAAGGTGGCACAACATGTTCACACCAACCAATCGGCCATTGACACCCTTGGTTCGCAGGCGACTTGCAGGTGGTTCGCACCTCCTACGCGCGCGCGAACTGCAAACTGCGAACTGCGAACATTCAGGCGTCGGCAAGTAACACTCAGAACGAACTGCGCGGATTCCCTGAGGCCCTTGAACGTCGAAGTCCAATCACTACCGGCTGGATGCCATCCTTGCTCATCTTGACCGTGTGGCATACATTGCCTTGCTTCGGTTGGCTGAAAATTCAGCCGACCGAACTCCGGGTAACATTTCAGCTTATCGAAGGCTTGCAGCATCCTCCTATGGCGCTTGCCAAGGTCCCGTCCCACGATCAGAGAATTCATCACCAGACCATCGCCATCCAGACTGACCATGTCATTCGCTTTTTTGAAGACGAAGAGGTGGTGACTGCCTATGCCGTGCAGACCGAGTGTCGAGTCTATTCGCTATGCCATGCAAGACCGCTTTCCGAATGGCGACCGGCTGCTGAACTGGCATCATCGCCAGCCGCTCAATGAAGACCCGACCTCCCCCAACCGGGCAGAAGAATTCCGCGCACGCCAGCCGGCGCAAGATGAAACGCAATGGAACGCTACGAAACGCAATGCAACGCTACGAAACGCGATGTAACGCCAGAGAAGAAGATTCCTTTGTCTCCCCTGACGGAGCAAGGTGTTCAACCTGCCGAGGAGGCGGCAGCCTCGAACATGACTGTCACAGATAGATTTGTCGAACAGCGCGCAGCATTTGAAGGAGACTGGGTCAGTCTTTGGGGCCGCGCAATGTGGCACGAACCAAGCCGCACGTCCTCATAATCTGACGGCACAAAATTGTGCCGTCAGAAATTCAAGGGAGCGTTCAAGGTTGCCCGGCCCGCTCATGGACGCCCGCCTTCACCACACCGTCCGTCATCCTGCATTGCAGTGCTGTGCCATCACCAACATGGAACAACACGTCAAATCGCAGGTCGGCCGTCGCCGGCTCCTGTACCAACGCACTCACCAGAACGCGGCCCTTAATGAAGCCAGCTGGCTACAGGTCCATCCGGCCCACCATCAGCACATCCACCGGCAGCGACACCTTGTTCTGGCTGGTTGTCACCAGTGTGGCGTGGCCATCCAACACCTGCAAGGCCTTGCCTAGTGCGGACACACCGCTCGCCCGCGCCGACTCCCTGCACAGAAGAGATTGCAGCCCGGCCGGGTGGCCCCGGTACGCAGTACGCACCTCGGTACGCACCCCTTCACGCACGCGAGAAGTAACAGTTGCCGGAGCCGTATCCGGGCTGTGTTCAATCGGTGTCGATGTGGACTGCTGAGGCAATGCTGGTGCAGTTCTGGAGCAGTGCTGGGGCTGTGCTGCTGCACCGCTATTCCTCGCCCAGCTGGACGGCGCGGGCGTTGTAATTGTTCTTCAGCGTGATGGCATTGTCGGCATTTCCCGCTACGGTGGCCTCTTTCAGGAAGACAGCGTGGAAGGGTTCAAAGCGAGGATCGCGGTAGGCCTGGACCAGGGCGGCCAGATCGACCGGCGATTGGATCGTCAGTCCGACGAATTGGTTGGGTTTGCTAACGATGAAGTTGTCGAACAGGGATGGGACGAGTACCTTGCCAGTTTCTCCCGCAGAACCAGGCCGTTGGAGGTAACGAGCAACGCCGATCCGTCGGGCCAGACCAGCGACTGCGGAACGACCTGCGTTAGTTTGGGCAGTGGCGGTGACGGGATGGGTTTCGGCGTGGACATAGGGAGAAGTATAGCTCGGCTTGTCACCCTGCCCGACGTACAGTGAAAGTTGTGGCTCAATGCCCGGCATCGGAATACAGTAGATGGCAAGTGCGAAGTTAAGATGGCTTTTATTTTTGCCAACCAGGTTGCGACGTATTGCGTGGATTCTATCCACGTCAGCGCTCCGTAAAAGCGTGCACCTGATCTGGCACATAGTGGATGGATGCGTCTTCGCATGACCGATTGGCGTATGTGCGCCCGGCTCACTGCATAGGAGTGCAATATGAGCAGACAAACATCCTCCTGGTTTCACGGATGGAAGATCACGTTGCGCTGCACGGAATTCAAGCGTCAGGATGGTACAAGTAGATTCGTCTCAAGCGCCTTCCTCCGGCACCCTCCAGCTCCAAGGGACCACACGCGCTCACACCAAGGAATCACCAATGACTGCTCGACAGTGCACACCGATGAGGCATTTAGCACTTGCGAAGAAGCCGGCAAGGACGTCCTCATGCGTGCAAAGCGTCAAATAGTCGCTTGGAACACACCACCGGTGCGCAGCGCAAATGCCAATGCTGCATGTACTGCCGCCACGGAAATGGGCCAAGACTCAGACGAGTGCCTGGCGGCACGCTTTGAAGTTACATTCGATGGCATGCGCTATGCGTTCAGGCAATTCCACTATGATCGGTTCGTAGATGCCCTTCACTACGCGCGGACCGAACACGCCAAAGCCGACTTCCATTGCAACACGGCCTTCCACCCAAGCTGGATGCCAGTCTACCGTCCGACCGACGACGAGCAACATGCAATGGATCAGCATGGCATTTCTTATCGGGATGGAGTCTTCCTCTATGGCGAATTCCGTTACACCCGTCTACAAGATGCCCTCGCTTTTGCCGTAGGGCATCCAAACCACTAGCCAGTCGCCGCCAGTGAACCCTTGGTAAGCGCCTCGTTCGCCGGATGCCGCCTCACCATGGCGACACGCCTTGGCGCTCGAAGGTAGACTGACTATGTACCAGCCAAACCGGAGAGCAGTATGGACGATCCCGGCCCCGAACACGCTTTCCTGGGTCTTCCGCTGATCGCGGAGCAGGAAGCCGAGATTCAACACTTCCTTCATGCACTCAGCCGCCGTGGACTTCCTTGCGACACCCAGGAGTTGCAGGCCATGCTTGTGGACATGTTGCAACCACCCGCAGCAGATGTTCCTGGTATATATGACGCAACGGACGCGGTCCACAACGACGCTGAGCGCGCCACGCTGTTGGCCGACGATTGCATCGATCCCATTTCCGCCTGCGAAGAACGCATTGCGGCCAGGGAGGGTGAGGCAATGAAGCACCCGTAAAAAAGGTGCGCACGGCGTACTAGCACCGCGCTGCCCCTACGACTCGCCATATTCCCTTTGCGATGCTTCCTTCAGTGTTCCGACCTCTCACGCGGCGCATGACGGGCCATGCCTTTGCAGGCAGCACCGTACCCTTAGAATAGCAGGCCCAGCTGCGTGCCTACGATAAGCGCGCCGGTGATAGGTTCATTCGGCTTGGACGCCACAAATTCACTATCGTTCGGATTCTTGATTTCGCTTGCTTGTCTATGACGAACAGCTCCGACATATAGCGTGGGCGATTCATACCCACCGCCAGGGCTTTCCACCAAAATTAATTGGTCATCGCTATATTGATCAAGCAGCCGAATCAGTTCAGACTTTTTCATATTCAGTGGTGGGTTGAAATCGAAGGTGAGCCGGGCTGAACTCTAACTCACCTTGTAGTAACCGTCAGGTCGAGTTTGAACCACCAAGTGTGCGTGCCGCACAAAGCGGGGATCGCGGTAGGCCTGGACCAGGGCGGCCAGATCGACCGGCGATTGGATCGTCAGTCCGACGAATTGGTTGGGTTTGCTAACGATGAAGTTGTCGAACAGTGATGGGACGAGTACCTTGCCAGTTTCTCCCGCAGAACCAGGCCGTTGGAGGTAACGAGCAGCGCCGATCCGTCGGGCCAGAACCGCGACTTCGGAACGACCTGTGTCAACTTGGGCAGCGGTGGTGCCGGGGCGGGTTTCGGTGTAGACATGGAGGGCAGTATACCCTGGCTCGTCAGCCTGCCCGTCATATGGCGGCTGCCACCGCTACACAAGGAGCGGGCCGGCCAGGATGAAGGTTCCGTCTGTCCACAAAGGAGTCGATAAGGTGCAAAGCTGATATGCTCAACCCGGGTGCGTGGCTGTTCATACCGGGACGCAATTCAACCTATATTCCGGGAGGCTTTGATGGGCTTTTTAAAGAACTTGTTTGGTCGCAGCTTTGACCCCACGCTCGACGGCCTCAAACGCCGAGTAACGGTCGGTTCTAAAATCACACTTCTATCTACGCACCTGCACGGTAGCGACATGCCGCTACCGGATGCGCTTCAGGGTGTCACACGTATCGTTCGAGCAGTCCGCGACGACTGTATCCAATTCGACTTATATGAACCTGCCGGGGAGCATAGGTCTTTCCTGTATTGGCCGGAGGAGAGGAAAGAAGGCTTCCTTGGTCTGCTCAACGGCCCGCACGGTATTTTTAAGGGGTTCATGGATCACAATACGTTCATCATTGAAAACTCGACGGCGTGGTCGGTTTATTCCATTCAGGATTAGCAGCGCAAGCGCGGCCAGTGCCCGTTGCCAATAACAGCAGGCTTTCCATCGCGCTGCTTACCCGAGCGGCTTTTGGTACTCAAGCTGGTTTGCGCTCAGCGTTGTTCTACGCCATGCATGCGCCACTTGCGGAAGAAGTTTTCGGGCGATCAGATTCTAAGGTCCGCATTCATGTGCCAGAAGCGGACACACTGGTAGACCGAAGGAAGCAAAGCCGATAGCGACAGGGGTTTGATGAAAATCAAACCGACGTCGATTCCCGATAGCTAGACTGATCGGATGCCGATCTTCTTCGACAGTCGTTGCTCTGCCCGCGCATACGCGCAGTACCGTGCAGGCATCGCTTTGGATCGCCTTTCCAGCCGGCCATCTGCAAGTGCCAGACGGGCCGCTGCGCGATGGGCAATTGCGTGGTCCAGATTGATTGATAAATACGACTGCGGCGCTGATGCTGCACAGGTAAATGCGCCTCTCCACACACATTTCCTTACGAGCCAACTCACGCGGACTTCACCGACGCAACACAACCACAACCAGTGTAACTTTCTGTTTGCCACATAGCCTGAGGCGGCGTACGCTCAAGCTGAGTTACTTGCAAATAGAGGCGAACATGAACAGCACCTTGCACAGCAGCAAGACTAACGAATGTATTCACCGAATTGAATCGCAGGACGAACAACTTAGACATTTGCGCTTCAAGGTCGAGGTTCATGCGACGCAGTTAATTAAGGCAAGCGGCACTGAACGGGAGTTCGCCTATCAGCTGTACAAGCAATCGATGCGGCGCTTGCTTAAATACCTCCAGACAAACTTCATCGACTAGACTTAGATTCATCTCCCCTGGAGAACATTGTGAAATGGACGATGTACGAGATGGATATACGACAGCGGTGGCAGGCCAAACCGCGAGGTCGGCGTACCGCTCAATTTGTCCAAGGCTTCTTCATGGAAGTCAGGCACCTGTTGATTGGAAAATGCACTGGCGATCCGCTGCAACACTTACAACACGTCTTGAAGGATTTGATGGAAACTTGAAGTGCCTGTTGCTCTTAGTCGCCGTTGTTTGACTCCCTTGCTCAATTCACTTGGCGACAAGCCCGTTTCAAACGGGCTTTTTTGTGGTTCATTTTTGAACCAATCCCCTTTCTGCAACAAAGCCAAACCTAATAGGGTTTCACGCGCAACTTGCCGATAATGCATTATCATTTATGCATGTTGCGATGGCTGCCGGTCCCGTTCCTGTTGCGCTTAGCAGGCGTATTTCAAGAATGATTCCTTGTGCTTTCGCAACTGCGCCCGTTGGGGCATCTTGCGACGTATCGACAATCACAATCAGAGGAGAGAGACATGTCTGTGCAGACTGGTACCGTTAAGTGGTTCAATGACGCGAAGGGCTTCGGATTCATTACTCCAGATGGCGGTGGTGGTGACCTTTTTGCACATTTCCAGGACATTCAAGCTGAAGGGTTCAAAAGCCTGAAGGAGAGCCAGCGAGTAGCATTCGAGCGAGGCACAAGCCCGAAGGGTGAGAAAGCCATCAATATCAAGGCAATCTGACCGCATGCGATCAGCCTTGGCACCGGGATTGAACCGCACGAAAACCGGTGCCAAGCAGGAGCGAAAATGCCGACGTTTCAATTTGCAGATTGGCCCCACAGTTTGTCGGAGGACCTCCGCATACTAAAGCGGCGCGAAAGCGAGGCTGGCAACTTTTGCATCGTCTATAGCATTGCGATGGACGCGTATACTCAGGTGCAATCTGAGCAGGTCGAACAGCTTAAAGCTGAGGGGGTACGCGAAGTCACCAGCATCGAGGCGGGAATTGGTGATGTCCCATCGTGATTTCGGTTGCGCGTTTCGACCCCATCGCACATGTTGGCACCTCAGCCTCCTTGCTCAGGTCCCTCAGAATTGGCGACGCCTGCTGCGGCGCGAGCAGGCCTCGCCATCAGGGACGTGGGGATGTCGAACTCGATGCCGGTGTACTGCAAGGTGGCGCGCACCGCTTCCTGCATCACCATGTTGAACGAGCCGATGCCCATGCCTGGCTCCAGCACCTTGCCGCCCGTGAAGCCCAGGCGCTCGACGCCCTGCCAGATGGCGCGGATGACGGGCGCAGTGGTGTAGTGGGCGTATTTGGTCGATTGCAGGATGGATTGCTGCCAGTCGCGCTGCAACTTGTCCAGCCGTTCGGCCAGCGCCTTCCACGGCTTTTCGTTGACCAGATTGGGGAAGATCAAGCGTTGCGGATCGTCCTCGCGCTGATACATCGACGGCACCGGGAACAGCTTATTGCGAATGTCGCCCGCGCCGAAGCCGACGTATTTCGCCAGTTGGGCTTGTTCCTCGGGGGGGGGGCGGGCCGGTTCTCGGCCTCGATGCGGCGCGCCAGCTCGATCAGATCGACGTTGCGGGTGGCGGTGTCGAGCCAGGAGCCGTCGCGCGCCAGGTCGTCTACGGCTGGTCGGTAATCATGACCGGCAGCTGGTCGCTGGTGATTTCGTTCCACGCCATCAGGCGTGCGGTCCGGAATTCGCGCATCCCGTCCTCGGTCCCCCAGCGGTCCTGCCGCATCAGGCGTTCCATCAGACCGTTCTCCCGGTCCTCGAACTCGTCCATCATCGCCTGGTCCTTGCGCTGAATCGAGGCTGCCAGTTCGCCGGATTTCTTCAGTTGGCGATACAGTGCCGGTTGCTGGTCCTCCAGCCATCGCTCAATGGAACGCAGACGTACAGGCGATAGTGGCGGAATCATATCGTGCACCTCCGAGGCTTTTCCTTGATCGTCATTGCTCTGGTGACCAATACTCTCAGCATATGCGGGGCATAAACAAAGTCCAGCTCAAAGTCATGACAGGCTTACCTTGTAGCTGCGATCAAACTGGCCAGATTTTGCATCAGGGTGATCGGGATCGGCTTCGCCCACCATGGCATGGCGTCTTGCCGGTGCAGGATACGCACCAGCAGATAGTTGCGGTGCACGCGCCCAAGCCACCGCTGCCCTGCCTGCCTTGCCATAGGTATCCTCTTCACCAAGGTCCATGGGTGGAAGATGTCTATGATGTCCGCCGCTTGCAGCGTGGCGCGAAAGTCGTCCGGCAGGGTCAGCATGACATCACCACCCTGGGCCGACACGTATAATTGTCGCTTGCCACATGGGAGGAACAATCATGGCACGACCACTACTGTACCCCACACCCGATCCGCTGCTGGCACGCCGACGCACTGGTCTGGATCAAGTCGCCTTCGCCAACTTGCTGGGCGTACACCCATGCACCGTACAGCGCTGGGAACGCGGAAAGCAAGCGCCGCGCGGCGCGGTGCGTCTGCTGGTATACCTGACGCAGCAGCACCCCGAAAAGGTCTTGAACGTTCTCCTGCACGATCCTAGCCCTACTCTTGGCGCGGCCTTGGGACACGTCCCAGTCGCTTAGCAAATGCCGCCAGCAGCGTTCCCATGCTTTCGGTAGCTTTGCCCAGCCAGTTCCCTACCTCACCTGTCTCGACCCATAGTTCCATTGCGTTTTCCGAGGGCTTCAACAGCGTGAATACCGGCCAACATTTTCTGTCGGGCCGAGCTGTTGGCCGAATGAACGGTCATGATAGGTGGAATAAACCCTCGCAGTGCAACCGCCTCCTCAACCCACAGAATGACGTCATAGCCAGTACCGCGCTCGTCGTCGCCCAGGTCATGATCAAGACTGACGTGGGTCACACCTCCTTGCTCAAGCAAAGCGATGACCTCCTGAGGCCAATATGCGCGCACCCAGCCTTCAGGTGTAATACGTTCATCGTCCAGGTAAATTTTCATCTTTACAATTCCTATCCACGTTGCGAAGCGGCTGAGCAATTAGGCATCACAGCCCGAGCCGTGCTGGGTCGGCCTGATTTCTGACACCATTCACTTGGCGTCGCACCCAGGCCAGTGCAGCACCGTGCTTGCGATCCGGACCGTCGTTTCGGGTTCAATGTGGAATTCTCTTTCAGAGGCCATTGCAACAATATATTCCTGGAATTCTCTCTCTTCGGTGTAATTAACCCCTTTGGAATGGCGTCCCCGGCGTGGCCGGGACTGAACCCAGAAAGTAGCTTCAAGCATTATTGATGCATAGCGTTGCTTGTTTACGAGGTAAGGCATCACGGCCTCAAGTAGTGTAACGATGTGGATTTTCGAGGCGACAGTAATCTCCATCTGGTTTCGCCAGGTTGATTTCCTGTTTTTGTACCGCTTGACCGAGTTAATGGCATAGAAGAAGACAAGGCCCAACTTCACATATATTTCGGACACTCGCCGGATCATCCTTACGTCGGTGTTCGTGATCCTAATCTTCGGTTGAAAATAGTTCTGACGGCCCCCCTTTGAGCCGCATTTTTTTGCTTGGACCGTAGCCTGCAGGTTTCCTTCGCCGTCGATTATCCCAGCAAGCCAACCAAGTTCGGCACTTGTGACGCCAGAGAGCGAGGGAGCTGGATGAGGGGTAAGGACGATGGGTGGATCGAATTCAAAAGCAGATTGCATGGAATTACAAATTTAACAATTGTCACGATTAGTGCGTGGCCGAACAGTGTACATTACTCCACAGTCGAGGGGTGAGTACGATCCTACGAAAGCAATTTGGCGAACGAGTGAAGGAACTGCGGCTGGCGAGTGGCATGTCGCAGGAGACGTTTGCCGACCGCTGTGGCTTTGCTCGAAGCTATATGAGCCGCGTAGAACGTGGTGGAGCGAATCCCTCGCTCGATGCGATTGAAGTTTTTGCCAATGCATTGGATATCGAAGTCGCTCAACTTTTCAAACCGTAGTCGCCGGTTTTGAAACGTCAGAACCGTGGCGCCGGCCATGCGCCAGCGCCTTCGGCGCTCCTTTCCGAGGGGCCTATTCTGCATTTGTAGCCGACACACTGGGCATCGGCATGCCCCTCCTACCTCGGACCACGTCAACCTCGGTGAGGCCGGCTCAAGATTGAGCCGGCTGAATCAACGGAGATGCGTCGTTGGTATCAACCTGCGCCACCGCAACCAACGCCGGTCCCTGCTCCACAGCCAGTTCGTCCACAGTACGGTCCTGTGGCGACAAGGGACGAGGGTACGCCGCTGGCGGATTACCTTAAGACGGCAGCTGTAGTTAAGCTGGGAACCTGGCCGCCGGCTACGTTCATTGGATTAGGTAAGCAACCGTTAGGAAGCGCGCCGTTGAAGAATGTAAGCGGTAAGACTGGAGAACAGTGCAAGGTACATGGCAGATATCGGCGTCCCGATGTCGAGAAAGCTGAACTGATCTTGATGCCCGGCGATGTCGCTCCTTACTGGCTTCAACTCGGTCCGCATGTTGAGTATCTTGGTCGTCAGGCTGTATCGTGGGAATTGGTGGCCGAACTTTGATGATGTTGTAATGACCACTTAGGCCAGGGGCACAAACAACTGCATTCCACATACAGTGGAAATCGCTCCACCCTTGCGATGGCACGCAAACGCTTACGATCCAAAGCAGGAGCTACGTTGTAGCAGTCCAGATTGCGATCCCTAAGTTCGGACTGCAGTCGATCTGACAGCGGTATCCTACTTACGCATAATCGATTCTCGATCAGCGGAGGAAGTGAATGACTAACTTTGTGTTTTCACGTCGATCCTTGCAGACCTCAATAAACGACCTAGCAGGCGTGATAGAGCAGGATCAGTTGGCGGACCTTGTTCACAAGTTGAATAAAGTCTATGCGGGGCGGATGGCGGTTATGTGGGAAGTCGCAGTGCTGAGTGCATTAGCGAAGATAGGATCGCTAAGCCACGAATCACCGCTCTCAGATGGAAGCCGGCCTGACTTCTGTTTGAGCGCTCAGATTGGAACCCTGGATGATGTTGTCATTGTTGGGGATGTCACCAACATCTCCGATGATGCGCTACATGAACAGAACCCTGTGGAGGAATTCGCGGCGCAGCTCATTCGCATAGCGAGAAAAGTGCACCTTCGCGCAGAATGCATCGGATACCGCGTTGGTTCTCAACGAGCGAACAATGGTCGGCTGGGACTCTGCTTGCCCAAGAAAGGAGACATTGCCCATCTCTTAAAAACAGAAGTTCAACCTTGGATGCTTCAGCGAGCTGCCTTGCCGAATTTGCCAGGGACGTTCAGCTATGAACACGGTGCAGTGAACTTCTCTATCACATATGAGCCACGGCAGCGCAGCTTCAACGGCGGTCATCTCGTCTACACGGGAGTCACATCGTTAAACAGGAATACGCTTGCACATGCACTGAAAAGAAAGAGTGATCAACTCCAACACGCTCCGGCGACCGCGATCCGAATGATCATCGCCTGCGATGGGGGAGCTAGTATCTTCCACGAGTTGATGCATGCTCGGTCTGCTGGAAGATTTACTGCGTATGAGATATCCCAGGACTTTTTGCGGCAGACCTCTACAGTTGACGTCGTGTTGCTCATTACAGTGGACCAGCCAGGAATCTTCTTATCTACACCCTGTAAGATAAATTGGAGCGTAGTCATGCGGCCACGGGCTTCGTGGCCTGATCGTATTTCGCGCCTCGACGTAGGTGCGTTTGAAAATTTTCTTGACAGGTTCATTAATGGGCTGCCGCGACCAATTCGCACGCCATCCAATGCGGCCCAGCTATGCAAAAGTTCGGCCACAGGCCTCTGTCCGTTTGGAGGGTACGAAATGAGTTCAAATCGAATCAAGCTATCGGCTCGCGCTTTACAGCAATTGCTGTCTGGAGAGGTTTCAGTTGACGAATTCTGTGACAGGCACGGGTGGGGCGAAACTACTGATCGCCTACCCAATCCATTCAAACAATTTTTGCTTCATGGCCGACCAATCGCAGAAGTCGAAGTGCAGCCAGGTGGTGATAGCGATGACATTGGAATAACGTTCACCTTCGGCCCACCCGACCCGGCGTTGATTCCGTTTCGTGTTCCGAAGGTGACAAGTTAAGCTGACTAGCTGTGCCGACCTGACCTATCGTAAAAAGCACGCGCCCTACGTGTCGCAGCTTTGAAAAGAGGTTTCTCGCCTACGGGGTCCACGCGCAATGCCCGGCTGGCGATTCCGTAAGTCCTGTATGGCAGAAAACGTCAGGCTTTAGTCACTACTTGGTTTTGTCGTTGGTAGAACGATCCGTTCCTTCGCAATCACGAAGCCGTCAGGGACAGGCTTAAATGGTTGGTTAGGTGATCGATGGCTGGATTGGAAGCTACGGAGCGCCAGCACATCAATTTTGCCGGTCACGCAGTAGTCATCAACTCCGCCCTTAACTCGCAAGACATCTCGTTTCCACGAGTCCTTGTTTGGCGCTCGAATGCGGCTGTCGCCGAACTGGCGGTCGTTGCACTGGATGATGAAGGCATGGACATCCAGCGCGGCTGATTCGACCAATGAATTAAAGGAATCGGTATCCTGGTTCCATTCAGGCACAAAGACTGCGTCAACTTGACCACGGAGATAGGAGCGATAGCGTATGTTGGTTAGCTCGCTACATATCAACATTGAAAACCTGAATTCACCATGCTGAATGATCGGGGGAAGTGCGGCTTTCCAAGGAACATCGGGTGCCAGTTCCAGATTTGCTAGTTTTTTTATTTCCTGCTCTTCGTGCAGCGCGGGGCGCTGTTTGTCCTGCCTGTAGATCATGGTGGAGGGGAAACCCAGCCCATCGTGAGAGAGGGCAGCCCAGACCTGATTTCTGACCTTGTCGCGTTTTGCATGCAGATATTCTACGCCGGCGATTAGCGAGATTTTCCTGCTTTGTAGCTTACGCGAGATACGGATGAACCAATGCGCTGGAATCGACAACTCGGGCATGATGAAATAATCTGGCCGGGTTCTTTGAGAGATGACTCCATTTACGAGCGAGGTCAATCGCGCATATCTACCTAGGTCAGGATCGTCCATCTGCACGACAGATGCGATCCAACTGTCGTAATCGGTCTTCCAACTTGATACTGCAACAATGCGCGCCAAGTCTTCCTCACCGTCGGGAATACGAAGGATGCCCTTGCTGTCCATTGCGGGGGTTTTCTCGTTCAAGAGGAATCCTCGGACAGCTAATACCACTGAGTCAAATTCAGATTTTTGCGAACTTTCCAGAATACTTCGCCTAAGGATGAAGAGTTCTGGCAGATTGAATGGCCGGGTAGCAAATAGCAGTCCACATGCAATAGGCTGGCGAAGTCCGATCCATTTGCCAAGCGTTTCAATCCCTTGCGTAACCGTCGCTGGAAGCCATCCTGCCAGGCCGTCTGCATTTCTGACGGTAGCCTTCTTCGTTGGGATACCGCGTTGCGGGACCATTTCTTTTGGCAGCGCCTTCAACCGAAATGGCACATGAGCTAAATCAAACGAAAATAGCCAAGCCTGGCCGTTCTGGATATCTTTGATATCACTGCTCCAAAAGCTGAGAGAAGTACTGCCGAACGGAGTACCAAAGGCCAGACCGGGATGTAGTCCTGCCCAATGGTTCTTCATCTTTTTTTGCCATGCCAGCTTGCCTTCTCGGGAGAGTCGCGGTGGGAAAGCTGCCATAACGCTTTCAAACAATTCCACAACCAACCTGCTAAACCATCTTCTCAAAGCCTCATCATTGGTTACCTCACCCTGGAACGACTTGATGCGTGGCTTGCAGTAATTGCCCACAGATTGGTGAATTCCGTAGGCAGCTTCAATGATTTTCCCCAGATGCCCAAAGTCTTCACAGGCAGTTGCGAGTCGAATGACGCGAGGTAAGTAGACCGATAACTCGAAGAACTGAGGAAGCACCATAACGTGGAGGATAAAAGCGTCAAGGAAGGCATGACGATGTTCTTTCCACGCTTCAGGGGCCAGATCACGTTCATACGCTTCAAAGTCGCGCAGTTTCATGGCAAAGCCTGCCCGACGCATTGTCAGTGCGTCAGCCTTACGCAAATTGTCAGCCTCTTCCCCGTTAGTCTGCGTGGCTGCCAAAAGATCGGTCGCAATATGTTCTGGATTTATAGGAAGATTGGGCAATGCACGCCACTCACTGGCCCTGGATTTGATCTGATAGGAGATTGATGCCACCAATGCGCGGCCGGCATCTCCTTGAAGTAGGAAGACTTTGTTCTTATCGTTTTCAAAGCGGATTGCACTGTCCATCAAGTAATTGGGGCGAAACTGAACGCTGCTGCCGACCTCATTCCCGCTCCAACCAAGTAGTCCGTTGGATCGAGCAAAAATCCATTCCCACAGCTTTAGTGGGGATTTAAATTCCGCTTTGTTTTCAATAACAAGCATGATGTCATCAACGTACCGTGCGTAATACAGCGGAACCACGTTAGCTTCGATCATGCGGTCCAACTCGATCAAAGCAACGTTTGCGACGATAGCTGACGCCGGCAGGCCAACTGGAAGGCCTTTCTTCAGCGGAGTCAGTTGGGCCCATGCTTGCAGCGCCTTGATAAACAAGCGGTGCAGTTTCTCGTCCGACTCGTTTAGTTCAACGGTCTGAAATAGATTGTTGAAGTCGTCTTTGAGCATGAAGCCAGGATTCAGTTCGTGATAGAACCCAGCTACATCTGCGGTGAGCGCGACCACCTTTTTGTCGGCATCTAGCGCATTGTGCATTGATTCGATACCGCCGTTGCGCCAATCCCGAAATGGCTTCATATATGGCATGAAGGACCCGTGAGCCAGTGGATTGATTTCTCCGCCGCTACCGCGCCGCACGCGATTTCCGAACGCGCAAGTCCCCAACTCGGCGTCGTACCGGGAGCCAACCTTGAGAATCCAAAGCGCCGAAAGAACATGGAAGTCAATTGAACACGCAGACATAACTCGGAATTCAGCCTCAGGCCTAGCGCTGATCGCTGCCGAATCGACGCGTTCGCAAATCTCTTCCCACTCTTCCGCAGACGATGCGTTGACGAAGCGATCCTTCCGATCATTCCATCCTTCCGGCAGGGTGACTTTCTTTGGGACGAGCATCCAATCACCAAGGAATTGGGTGCTGCTCACCCACGACTCATCGGGCCCCACGATCCAGACGTACAGTCGCGTTAAGTTCTCAAATAGCTTGTTCTCATACGAGGCGATATCAAATAACGACGCATGCGACGAATAGAACAGGTCAACTTTGGCCTTTCTGTAAGCGATGCCAAGGTCTTCGAGGGTGAGGGCCATCTATGTCTTCCCATTAGGTAATTAGTTGTCACATTGTATATTGTCAATGCTGGCGAGTTATCTTTCCTCCGTTCATTATTTCATGGGAAACCCAAGCCTTCCCGCATCAGTCGAGTTGATCACTTGGCGAGTCGTCGTCGCTGAGGTAAAGTAGCGGTTTCGGGCCTCTAGCTCATGCTTGGTTAGAGCAGCGGACTCATATGTAAATGTGCCTTGCGAGGGGAAACCACGTAAGGGATGGTGTCAAATTCGGTGAAACCTAAGCGCAGCGATGCGTAAGGCAATGCCGAGCCAAGCGTCAGCGCGACAGCGCTGTCGAAGGTGTAGAGACTAGACGGCACCCACCTAAGGCGCGAGCTACGGTGAAGGCATAGTCCAGGGAGTGGCGAAAGTCACGCAAACCAGAATCCGTTGGTGCCGTGTTCGACTCACGGGAGGCCTACCAAATTCAGTTATAAGATCAAGGGGGTGCGAACTTGTTTCGCAGCCCCTTTTTTGCTGCGCCTTTGTTTTAAGCCGTCGCGCCAGCTGGGGCACTGATGGGACACATTGAGAATGTAATGCAGCTTACTGTTCAGCATTGCCTGTAGTAGTCGAAACGCTAACCTATTGATTACTAACGTTGTGATTTGCTGTGGATTGTTGCCGCTTATTCATTGTGCAAGACTCATAATCCTTTGGTGCGCGGTTCGACTCCGCGAGGGCCTACCAATTCGCTTCATGCCATCAGAACAAGACCTGACGAGAAATCGTCAGGGCTTTTTTGTATTGGAATTATCGCCTTAGCCAGACTAGACTAAATCATGTCCACTCAGGGGAAGACATGAAAACGGTCAACATGCTGCAGGCCAAGTCTTCATTATCGCGATTGGTCGAGGCAATTGAACAAGGCGAGATGCGTGA
>Ga0209436_100297_pt1 | contig 22982 bp, 22 predicted proteins | sample AraplaF_Cvi_mTSA_FD_184263 | JGI IMG/M metagenome (GOLD analysis project Ga0209436, IMG submission 184263) | Arabidopsis root microbial communities from the University of North Carolina, USA - plate scrape MF_Cvi_mTSA (SPAdes) (version 2) | ecosystem: Host-associated > Plants > Roots > Endosphere...
TTTCAAAAATACAACCTTGTTGTGGACAAGGACTAATGGTTCTCTTAGCATGGTAACAACAACGCGCCGGAGAGAATGTGATCAACGAAGGCCTGCTGCACGCGACCCTGCCGAAGGATACTTCGGATGCCTCCATGGTGCGCTGGATGCGCCTGGTACTGGCCGTAGCCTGCCTGTTTACCCTGGTGGTGGAACCGGCCGGCCGCGCCGACGTTCTGTCGCTCGGCGTCTTCCTGGCCTACCTGCTGCAAAGCGTGACGCTGCTCCTGCTGGCCAACCGCGCGCTGCTGGTACGCAGCAAGCTGGTGCACTGGCTGGACGTGGGCTGGTTCGCCTTGATGGTGTACGTCACCGGCGGCGATTCCAGCTTTTATTTCCTGCTCTTTTTCTTCGCCATCCTGACTTCCGCCTTCAGCCACGGCTTCGAAGAAGGTGCCCGCATTACCATGGCCGCCTCGCTGGCCTTTGCCCTGACCTCGCTGTATACCCATAGCAAGGCGGAGATGGCGGTGGTGATGCTGCGCGCCACCTTCCTGCTGGCCCTCGGTTACATGATCGCGCACTGGGGCGGCATGGCCATGATCCAGCGCCAGCGCATGGCCTTGCTGCACGCGGTGAGCCAGATGTCCAACCCGCGCTTCGGGGTCGACCGCACCATCAGCTCCGTGCTGGAGCAGACGCGCCAGTTCTATGGCGCCCACAGCTGCATCCTGCTGATGCACGATAACAGCGCCGCCAGCTGGACCCTGCGCGCGGCCAGCGCGGCCAATGCCGGGCGCCCGATCCACGCCAGCAATCTGGCGCAGGACGCCGCCGCGCCGCTACTGGTGTGCGGGGAAGACGCGATCCTGCTGCTGCGCCAGCCGCGCGGCCCCTGGCTGCAGCGCCAGCTGCAAATCAAGAGCTACGACAGCGAACACCAGCGCTGGATCGAGCAAGACGCCGAGGCCGGCGAAACCCTGGCCGAACTGCTTGATGCGTTGTCGCTGATTGCCGTGCCGCTGCCCCTGCGGCGCGGCTCGGGGCGCCTGATCGTGGTGTCGCAGCGCCACCATTTCCACAAATCGGACGCGCTGTTCCTGCTGCAGATCGCGGCTCAGGCCTTCCCCGTGATCGAGAATATCGAACTGCTGGACCGGATGGCATCGGAAGCGGTGTTGCGAGAGCGCGAGCGTATCGCCCGCGACTTGCATGACACCACGATCCAGCCCTATATCGGCCTGCGCCACGGCGTGTCGGGCATCCGCCTGAAAGCCGATCCCGGCAATCCCCTGGTGCCGGACCTGGACAACCTGCTCGACGTCACTTCGCAGGTGGTGCGCGACTTGCGCAACTACGCCAAGAGCCTGCGCGGCGGGCTGGAGATGAAGGAACCGGAATTACTGATCGCCCTGCGCCGGCAGGCCGCGCAACTGCGCCAGTTCTATGACGTGCACATCAATGTCGACACCAAGGGTGAATTGCATATGAGCGACCGCCTGGCGGCCGAAGTATTCCAGATCGTCAATGAAGGCATGAGCAATATCTGCAAACATACGACAGCGCGCAACGGTTACATCGAACTGGCGTGCACCGCCGGCCAGCTCACCGTGCGGATCGAAAATGAATGTTCGGGCCAGCCGGTGCTAGACTTTACACCGAGCTCAATCGCTGAACGCGCCGCCGCCCTGGGCGGCGAAGCGCGCGTGCAGCGCGGCCGCCAGAACAACACTGCAGTACAGATCGTGATTCCGGTGTGAGGTGAGTATGGGGCAGGCTGACAAACGAATCCGCATCATGCTGGTCGATGACCACAAGACCCTGCTATGGGGGCTTGGCAAGCTGATTGAAAGCGAAGCATTGAACATGCTGGTGGTCGGCACCGCGCGCGACTGCGACAGCGCACTGGCCATGGCGCCCGAAGTGCTGCCCGACGTAATCCTGCTGGACATCGACCTGGGCGGCACCTGTTCACTGGACATCATGCCGCGCCTGCTGGCCGGCTGCAATGGCGCGCGCGTGCTGGTGCTGTCGGGCACGCGCGACCGCGAATTGCTGGACCGCGCCGTGATGCTGGGTGCGCGCGGCGTGGTCAGCAAGGATGAACCGGCCGAAATCGTGCTGAAAGCCATCGAGAAAGTCCATGGCGGCGAGCTATGGCTTGATGGCATCATGCTGAGCCGCGTGTTTGAAGCCATGCGCAACCCGCAAGCGTCGCGCCGGCAAGACCCGGAACTGGACAAGATTGCCCAGCTGACCGCCAAGGAACGCCGTATCTGCAGCCTGATTGCAACAGGTGGTGGCGCGGTTAACAAGGCTTTGGCGCAACAGTTGTTTATTTCCGAGCACACTTTGCGCAACCACCTGACCGCCATCTACCACAAGCTGGGCGTGTCAAACCGCCTGGACCTGTACGTGTTCGCCACCAAGCACAGGCTCGACCAGGCCGACCTGTAGCGTCCCCCTCGCTCCCTGCCTACTACCGGCAGGGGTGCCGAAAATATTACTTCCTACACATGTTTATTGAACCGGGACAAATGTCCCGATTCCCGCTGGAAAAAAAGGAGTTCTGTCATGGCCAGAAAAGGACAGATGTTTGATGGAAATCAAATCGGGGAAGCCTAAAGTGGACTCATCAGCACGGCAGACATGTCGGCTGAGACTAGAACCAGGCAAGGCCAACACAACCATGTCCGGAGCACAGAATGCGTAACAGATTCATGCCGCCCCACATCGCAAGCTTCATCGCCGACGAAGACGGCCGGGCCTTTTACGAATATGTGCTTGTAGCCTCACTGACAGTTGTCGTCGGCATCATTGTGCTTCTAGCGCTTGGAAAAGGCAGGTGAAGCGGGCTTGCTCCGTGAAGCTGCAAACACTTTGGTGCAGTTAATTAAACGTCCTGAAAGGAATCATCATGAAAGCCATCCAAAAATTCATCCGCGACGAACAAGGCGTGACCGCAATCGAATACGGCCTGATCGCTGCCCTGATCGCTGTCGTGATCATCGCCGCCGTCAAGCTGATCGGTACCCAACTGGATAAGACCTTCGACAAGATCGGCACCGCGCTGACCACCGCCAACGGCTAAATCTTACGCCTGCGTCCGGCCAGGCTCTCCCCCTGCCTTGCCGGACGGCTTTCTTACCTGGAGGTCGATCGTGAATCACCCATTCCTACGCTTCCTCCGCAACGACTCCGGCGTCTCGGCAATCGAATACGCTTTGCTGGCTGGCTTGATCGCAGTCGTCATCGTCGTCAGCGTCGGCAAGGCCGGCACCCAGCTTCTCGCATTGTTCACTTTCGTCAAATCACAAGTCGTGTTGGCCACATCATGAGCGCCGTTCTTAACCCGAGTATCACGACCAGCCCCAGCTTGCAACGTGCCCTGTTGCGCGAACATGGCCTGCTCCTTGCCATCGTCAGCGTGGAGCTGGCAGCCGCCCTTGCGTTGTGCGCCGCCTACCCGGAAAAATACCGACACAACCTGCAGCTGGAAGGCTACCTCGCGACCCTGGCGATGGGCCTGGTGTTTGCACTGTGCGGCTATACCATCTACGTCATGGTCTTCAAGCGCCCCGAGCACCTGGTGCGCTACCTGAAACAACACCTGGCCGCCTACCTGACGCGCGAACGCCTGCTGTTTTCGGCGCCGGTACTGGCCATGTTCCCTCTGTTTGCCGCCAGCTTCACCGTGCTGAAGGCTGCCGTGCCACTGGTGCAACCCTATGCCTGGGATGCCCGCATGGCCGCCGCCGACGCCTGGCTGCATGGCGGCGTGCAGCCCTGGGAGCTGCTGCAGCCCCTCCTCGGCCACCCGCTGATGACCGCCATCCTGAATTTTAATTACCACCTGTGGTTCTTCATCGTGCTGTCCACAGTGTACTGGCTGGCCTTCAACCTGGAACGCCGCCAGCTGCGCATGCAATTCATGCTGAGCTTTGTGCTGAGCTGGGCCCTGCTGGGCAATGTCATGGCCATGCTGTTCTCTTCCGTCGGCCCTTGCTACTACCACTTTGCTGTCGCGGGCGCCGATCCCTTCGCCGGACTGATCCATTACCTGCGCGATGCCGACAAGGTGATTCCGGTGATGGCCCTGCAGGTGCAGGACACGCTGTGGCAAGACTACTCGCAGCACAGCGGCACCAACGCCCTCAGCATTTCCGCCATGCCCAGCATGCACGTGGCCAGCTCCGTGCTGCTGGCCCTGCTCGGCTGGCGCCTGAACCGCGCCGCCGGCATCGCCCTCACCGCGTTTGCCGTGCTGATCCAGGTCGGGTCGGTTCACCTGGGTTGGCATTACGCGATCGACGGCTACGCTGGTGCGCTGGGCGCCTGGCTGATCTGGACCCTGTGCGGCAAGCTGGTGCAAAGGAGCGCGCCATGAACTTCGACACCCGCGCCCTGCTGCCGATCGTGCTGCTGGCCTGTCTGCTGGCATGGGCCGTGGCCAGCGACGTGCGCAGCCGCCGCATCCCGAACAAGATGGTAGTGCTGGGCTTGCTGGCAGGGCTCACGCTGCAAGCGACCGTGACGCCGGGCGCCGGTCTGTTCAGCGAGCCGTTCGGCGCGCTAGGCCTGCTGAAGGCCAGTGCCGGCATGGTGCTCGGCCTGGTGCTGCTGTTGCCGATGTATGCGCTGGGCGCGATGGGCGCCGGCGACGTCAAACTGATGGCGATGCTGGGCGCCTTCCTGGGGCCGCTCGACATCCTGGGCGCCGGGCTGTCCAGCGTGCTGGCCGGCGGCGTGCTGGCCCTGCTGGTGGCTCTGTTCCAGGGCAGCCTGCGCAAGGTCACCGGCAACGTCAAGGTGATGGTGCTGGGCAGCGTGCTGCGCGGCATGTCCGGCGGCAGCGCCCGCATCGATGCCCCGCTGGCTGCCACCGGCCAGCTGCCGTATGCCGTGGCCATCGCCACCGGCACCGTGAGTTACCTGTTGCTGACCCGTTACTTCGGCTGGAGCCTGCTATGAATGCCAACCCCATCCTCGCTTCGCGCACCGTCAGCGTGCTGGCCACGGCCGCACTGGCCAGCGTCTGGCTGCTGTTCTCGGTGGCCCACACGCGCGCCTTCAATGCCACCGGCGACTGGGCCTACCTGCTGTTCGTGGCCTCGGAAACCCTGGTGGCGGCGCTGTTCATGTTGCGCTCGGAACCGGCTGCCGTGTCGCACTCCCCGCTGGACTGGGCGCTGGCCATCGCCTCCACCGGCGCCCCCTTCTTGTTCGCGCCAAGCGGAGACGGCCTGCTGCCCGCGGCGCGCGTCCTGATCGTGGCCGGCGTGCTGCTGCAGATCTGCGGTCTGTTATCGCTGAATCGCAGCTTCGGCCTGGTGGCCGCGCGACGCCAGATCAAGACTTCCGGCCTGTACCGCTGGATCCGCCATCCGCTGTATGCCAGTTACCTGCTCAGCTATGTGGGCTATGTCCTGTCGAACAGCAGCCTCGGCAATGCCGTCACCTGCCTGCTTGCCTCCATGCTGCTGCTGGCCCGACTGGTGCGCGAAGAACGCTTCCTGTCGCGCGACAGCGAGTATCTGTTGTACATGCGCCACGTCAAGTACCGCATCCTGCCATTGGTGTTTTGAGAGAGGTCCGCCATGCCTGCCGATTTTGAAGAACCAAGCAAGCGCCCCTGGGCTGACGACCCGCTGCGCGTTCCCGCACCGCGCACGGTGGAAGAAACCGGGCTGCCCTTCCTGCTGCTGGTGGAACTGGCCAGCAAGGTGCTCTACCAGCGCGGCCAGGTCAAGCTCAACGAGCTGGCCGGCCACCTGAAGCTGCCGCCATCGGTACTGGACCCGGTGCTGGGCTTCATGCGCACCGAAAAACTGATGGAGATGATGCGCCGCGGCGTCAGCAACACCGACGCCGACATCGTCTACAACCTGACCGATACGGGCCGCGCCCGCGCCGCGGAGTTCGTACGCCGCGACGCCTACGCCGGTGCGGCACCGGTAACCTTCGGCGACTATGCCGAACGCGTGCGCGCCCATAGCGTGGCGCAGATGCACGTCAAGCGCGAGCACATCCGCAAAACGTTCGACGGCATCGTTGCCAGCCCTGCAGTGCTTGACCAGTTGGGCGCGGCCATGAACAGTGGCCGCGCCATCTTTATCCACGGTCCGGCCGGCAGCGGCAAAACCTACCTGGCAGAGCGCCTGAACGGCTTGTTGCAGGGGCATATCGCCGTGCCGCATGCACTGCTGGTAGACGGCGACATCATCCCGGTCTACGACCCGGTGCTGCACACCGCCATCGAAGACACTGCCCCACCGGGCATGCTGTTCGATCGCCGCTCCCCGCGCGACCAGCGCTGGGTGCGCAGCCAGCGACCTGCCGTGGTCACCGGCGGCGAACTGACCCTGGAAGCGCTGGACCTGCGCTTCGATCCGGCCACCCGCCTGTACCAGGCGCCGCCGCACCTGAAGGCCAATGGCGGCATCTTCATCATCGACGACCTGGGCCGCCAGCGCTGCTCACCGGTGGAACTGATGAACCGCTGGATCGTGCCGATGGACCGCCAGGTCGACTACCTGTCGCTGCAGAACGGCTACAAGTTCCCGGTGCCGTTCGACGTGGTGGTGATCTTTTCGTCGAATATGCCGCCCGAATCGCTGGCCGACGGTTCCTTCCTGCGCCGCCTGGGCTACAAGATCCACGTCGGCCCGCTCAACCCGGAACAGTACGAAACGGTGTTCCGCCAGGTCTGCCAACGCTATTCGGTGCCGTTCGAAGCTGAGCCTTTCGCCTGGCTGATGCGCCGTCACCATTCGCACGAGCGGCCGCTGATGGCTTGCTACCCGCGCGACCTGGTATCGCAACTGCGCGACCTGGCCGCCTATGAAGGACGCTTGCCCACGCTCGATGTCGCGTCGCTCGAATGGGCCTGGGATAACTATTTTGCAGCGGTTTAAAGCCAAGGACGCAAGGGGATAATCATGAGGAACACACGAGCAATGATCATGATGGTGGTAGCCATCGCCCTGGCCTTCGTGGCCGTTGTGGTGGCAGCGCGCTGGATCAACGCGCAAGCCAGCGGCACCACGGCCAAGGTGGCCGTGGCACAGGTGGACATCAGCCTGGGCGCGCGCATCACGCCCGACATGGTGCGCCTGGTCGACTGGCCGGCATCGGTGCAGCCGCCGGGCGCCATCAAGGATGACAAGGCGCTGGAATCGCGCGTCACCCGCACCAGTATCACGCGCGGCGAGCCGATCCTGGAAGCCAAGCTGGCGCCACCTGGCACCCAGGGCGGGCTGTCGGCGGTGGTGGCCGAGGGCAAGCGCGCCATGACGGTACGGGTCAACGATGTGGTTGGCGTGGCCGGTTTCGCCCTGCCAGGCAACTACGTCGACATCCTGGTCAACACCCAGGAAGAAGGCCAGCGCACCCAGACCAAGGACCCGACCATTTCCAAGATCGTGCTGGAGCGCATCCTGGTGCTGGCCGTGGCGCAGGAATCATCGCGCGACGAAACCAAGCCGAAAGTGGTCAACGCAGTGACGCTGGAACTGACTCCGGAACAAGTGGAAAAACTGGACCTGGCGCGCAGCGTGGGCAGCCTGTCGCTGGTGCTGCGCAACCAGGTCGACCCGAACCCTGCGCTGACCACCGGCGCCACCAAGACCACCCTGCTGGGCGCCGCAACACCCGCGCCGGCAGTGAAAGCGGCACCCGTCGTCGCCCCGGCACCGAAGCCCGTGCCAGTGCGCAAAGTGGCCACCGTGCCGTCGCCGGGCGTGAAAGTGGAAATGATCAAAGGCCTGGACCGCAGCAGCCAACAATTCTGATACGGAGCTACTCATGAAAAGGATAAGCACCGCTGTACCGAGCATCCTGGGCGCCCTGTTGGCCTTGCCCGCCCTGCTCACGCCAGCCGCAGCCCAGGTGGGCGCCGAAACAGCCGTCGTGGCGCAGCAGCCGAAGATGAAGGCCAAGGGCGGCATGCCCGGCAAGAAAGCGGAAGCCCCGCTGCCGGCAGCGCTGCCGGAAGGCCGCACCGAACTGGCGCCGGCCATGCAGCTGGCCGAAGGCAAGTCCAGCATCGTGCGCCTGCAGCATCCGGCGGCACGGGTGGCGGTGGGCGATGCGCGCGTGGCCGACGTGATCCTGCTCAACCCGCGCGAAGTGTATATGCTGGGCCGCACCGTCGGCACCACCAACCTGATCGTCTGGCAAAAGACCGGCGACACCGTGATTGCCGACCTGACCGTCAGCGCCGACACGGCCACCCTGCAGGCCGGCATCGACAAGCTGACCGGCATGCCCGGCATGGTCAAGGTCACCGCCGCCGCCGACTCCCTCATGTTGAGCGGTACCGTACCGGACGTGGTGGTGGCCGAGCACGTGCTGCAGATGGCCAACGCTTTCGTCACGCGCCAGCGCCCCAGCGGCGGCGGCCCGGGCACCGGCGCTGCCGCGCCGGCCGGCGCCAGCGCGCAGCCGATGACCACCGGCGAGGGCGGCGTCTCGCTCAAGATCATCAATATGATGACCGTGGCGGCGCCGCAGCAGGTGATGCTGGAAGTGAAGGTGGCCGAGGTGTCCAAGACCCTGGTCGACCAGCTGGGCGCCAGCATCGGCGCCAGCCACGCCATCGGCAACTGGACTTACACCCTGCTGTCCAATCTGTTGAGCGGCAACCCGTCCCTGGTCGACGCCTTCAACCGCCGCAACGGCAACTTCCTGACCATCGATGCGCAAAAACGCGACGGCCTGGTGAAAATGCTGGCCGAGCCGAACCTGATGGCCATCAGCGGCCAGGAGGCCAGCTTCCTGGCCGGCGGCAAGATCTTCATCCCGGTGGCCTCGACCCCGGACGGCGGCGGCTTCACCCGCATTACGCTGGAAGAGAAGGAATTCGGTGTGGCCGTGCGCTTCACCCCGACCGTTCTGGGCGACGGCCGCATCAACCTGAAGGTGGCGCCGGAGGTGTCCGAATTGAACAAGGAAGGCGTCGGCATCTCTGCGGCCGGCGTCAACGGCACCGCCATCCTGCCGTCGTTCACCACCCGCCGCGCCGCTACCACGGTGCAGCTGTTCGACGGCCAGAGCTTCGCCATCGGTGGCCTGATCAAGAACAATACCACCACCAATATCAAGGCGGTGCCGGGCCTCGGTGAAATCCCCGTACTGGGCGCCCTGTTCCGCTCCAACGATTTCCAGACCGACCGCACCGAACTGGTGTTCGTGATCACGCCGCGCCTGGTCAAGCCGCTGCCGCCCGACTTTGCCGAGAACCTGCCGACCTCCAACGTGACCGATCCAAGCCGCGCCTCGCGCATCTTCAACGGCCGCATGGAAGGCCAACCGCCGCAAGGCACGGACAAGTCCCAGCAGCAGCCGGCACAGAAACCCGGCGGTTTTGACCTGAACTAGGAGCCCATCATGAGCCAATATTTCCTGCGCGCCGCCGGCACCGCCCTGCTGCCACTGACACTGGCCGCCTGCATGGCGCCGACGCCCTACGTCGACCGCAACCTCGGCAAGAGCGCCACCGATATGCGCAATGCGCAAATCATGAATCCGGCCGCCGACCGCAACATGGCCCCGCCGCTGGGGCTCGACGGGGCCGCCGCCAAGGCTGGCTACGACCAGTATGTGAAGTCGTTCAAGGCGCCCGAGAAAAATGCCAACACCTTCCTGATCGGCGTCGGCCGCTAGGAGACAACCATGGTCCAGCGCATTCCCAAGCATCACCAGCAGCGCGGCGCAGTCGCCGTCATGACTGGCCTGCTGCTGATGCTCGTCCTGATCCCGGTGGCCGGCCTGGTGCTGGACCTGGGCCACTTGTACATCGTCAAGACCGAGCTGCAGAACCTGGCCGATGCCTCGTCGCTGGCGGCGGCCAAGGACCTCGACAATACCGACGCTGGCCTGAACAAGGCAGTGGCCACCGGCAAGGCACTCGCGCTGAAGAACCGCTACGACTTCGGCAGCACGATGACCCTGCAGGACGCCAACTTCCGCTTTGCAGCCACGCCGGACGGCCCCTGGTACACCCTGGCGCAAAGCCTGGGCAACGCCACCGGCCGCAGCTTCGTCGAAGTCAATACCAAGGTCGGCGGCGACGGCGGCAGCGCGCAATCGATCAATACCTGGCTGATGCGAATTGCCGGCGACAACAGCACCTCGACCTTCGGCGTCGCCGTGGCGGGGCGCTACGTCAACACGGTGACGCCGGTCGGGATCTGCGCCATTGACCCGGTACGCCGCACGGCCAATTACGACTACGGCACGTTTACGGAAATCGTCGAATTCGGCTTCCGCCGCGGCATGTCTTATAACGTGTTCGAGCTCGGTTCGCTGGGCGGCGCCAGTTCCGACCCATACCAGATCAACCCCGTCAACTCGCCGCCCAACGGCTGTGTGGCGGCCAATTCCTCGACCAATGTGGTGGAACCGTTCATCTGCGTCGGCAACAGCGCCGTGGTGCCGACCGGGGTCGGCCAGGTGTACACCAATACCGGCGTGTCGGCGACCCTGGAAAAGGCCTTCAATTCGCGCTTCAACGACTATTCCGGCGGCTCCAAATGCGATCCCGCCACCGCCCCGCCCGACGTCAACGTCAAGGAGTACTTGCCCGGCGCCACCGAGGCGCCAGCCGGCTGGCAGGATTCGGGCGGCACCGCCCTGCCCAGCCAGCAGTCAGTCAGCACCAGCGGCAGCCCGGTACTGCCGCAGTATTCCCTGCCTTACGAAGCCAGCGCCATCGCCCCGACCAAGGTCTGGCCCAGCACGGTGGGCGGCCGCGTTACCACCCAGTCGACCTATCCGCAACATGGGGTGATGTGGTCTTACACGCCGGCCGTGCAGGCGGACGGCAGCACGGCCGTCACGCCAGCCCAGGCCAACGGCACGATCGGCACCAATACGCCCGGGACCGACAAGTTGATGTACGGCCCCAAAGGCAGCGCTATTAACTACATCGACGCCGCAACCTACCCCACTGCTGTCGGCGCCGGATTCACCTCGCAATATGCGGCCCCGTACAACCAGGCCAGCGGCCCGACCTTCCTGGCGCCGGCCGGCCGCACCGGCGTCGAGAACCGCCGCATCCTGAACATCGTGCTGATCGATTGCCGCACCCCGCCGGTGGGCAGCGCCTCCTGCGGCGTGATGAACGTGGTCGGCATCGGCAAGTTCTTCATGCAGAAAAAGGCCGACCTTGGCGGCTCACCGAAGAAGCTGAATGTCGAATTCACGGGCCTGGTGGAACCGGTGCCTTCGTCCGAAGTCAAACTGTACAAGTGAACGCCATGCGCAACCGACCATCATCCAAGCAGTCCGGCGCCGCCCTGATCGAATTCGGGCTGGTGGCCACCATCCTGTTCTTGCTGCTGGCAGGAGTCTGGGAGTTCGGCCGCGCGTTCGCGTATTACGACGCCCTGAGCAAGGCCACCCGCGATGGCGCCCGCTACATGAGCGTGGCGAAGAAGGCCAACATTAACTCGAGCGCCGTCAGCAATGCCAAGGACGTGGTGGTGGCTGCGGCCAGCGCAGCCAAGGTGCCAGGCTTCGCCCGCGCCAACGTCGTGGTGACCTGCCTGGACGCTTCCTACAACGACAGCACATGCATCGACGGCACCGCGCCCGGCGGCGTTCGGGTCGAAATTACCGGCTATGCGGTCAATATCGGCCAGACCATCCCCTTGATCGGCAACTCGGTGCGGCTGATCAACTTGACCCCGCGCACCACCATGCGCTACATGCTGTGAGGAAGCCATGAAAACCCTGGCCCGCTGCCCCAGCCTGAAGCGCCAGAACGGCGCCGCGATCGTGGAGTTCGCCATCATCGGCGGCTTGCTGCTGGCCTTCATCTACGCCATCTTCGAATTCGGCCGCATGATGTTCGTCTACAACACCATGCAGGAAATCAGCCGCCGCGGCGCCCGCGAAGCGACTGTGCGCTGGGTTTCCGACAGCGCCGCCATCAAGAACGTGGCGCTGTTCGGCGCCACCACCCTGCCGGGCGGCCCGGAAATCACCCAGTCCAACATCTTCATTCGCTACCTGCGTTCGAACGGCATCGATGAAGTGAGCACCACGCCGCTCGACGCGGGCGACAACATGGCCGCCTGCAACGACGTCACACGCACCGCCGAATGCATCATGTATGTGGAAGTCTCGGTCAAAAACGTCGAATACAAGCCGCTGATTTTCAAGGCTGGCGCGGTCACCGCCTCGCGCCCGACCAATGCCATGCCGCAAGCCACCACCGTCGTCTACGCCGAGAGCCTCGGCTTTACCAACTGAGCGATGCCATGAAGATCACCGCCATCTCCAGCAATGACAAGCAGTTGTTCGAAATCGCCCGCATCCTGCGCGAACGCAGCCAGACCGACCAGGTCGACGTCCTGCCTGGCTTGCTCGACAAGCTGCCGCGCTTTGACGGCATGGCGCCAGACCTGCTGCTGGTCGCGCAGCCGTTGCTGAACGGCGAGGATTTCGAGCGCCTGGAAACGCTCAGCGTGCAACACCCCGACATGGCCATCATCTTGGCCTGCACCCAGCAGACACCCGACTTCCTGATGCAGGCCATGCGCGCCGGCGTGCGCGAAGTGCTGCCGACCCCGATCGACGGCGCGGCGCTGCAAGCGGCAGTACGCCGCCTCGACGAGAAGCGCAACTTCAGCGCGCGCTCGCTGGGCAAGGTGCTGGCCTTCATTTCCTGCAAGGGGGGCAGCGGCGCCACCTTCCTGGCCGCCAACCTCGGCTACGCGCTGGCCGCGGCCGAAGGCAAGAAGGTGGCGTTGTTCGACCTCAACCTGCAGTTCGGCGACGCCTCGCTGTTCGTTTCGGACCAGCGCCCGGCCGCCAGCGTGGCCAGCGTGGCGCAGCAGATGCACCGCCTGGACGCCTCGCTGCTGTTTTCCAGCATGGTGCAGGTGACCCCGAACTTCCACGTGCTGGCCGCGCCGGAAGACCCGACCCAGGCCAACGACGTGCATCCCGAACATATCGACGCCCTGCTGCGCCTGGCGCGCCAGCATTATGACTTCGTACTGCTCGATATCGGCCGCAGCCTGGATGCCGTCTCCGTGCGCGCCCTCGACCAGGCCGATATGATCTTCCCCATCCTGCAGGCCACGCTACCGTACATCCGCGACGGCAAGCGGCTCTTGCAGGTATTCCGTTCGCTCGACTATCGGAAGGACAAAATCCACCTGATCGTCAATCGCCATTCGAACAACGGCGACATCCGCCTGCGCGACTGCGAGCAAGCCTACGGCATGGAGATGTTCCGTACCATCCCGAACCACTATGAAGCAGCCGCCGCCTCGGTCAACCAGGGCGTGCCGATCCTGCAGCTGCAGCGCGCCAGCCCGATCTCCAAGGCCTTGCAAGACCTGGCGCGTACCCTGGCCGGCGACAGCAATACCGAGTCGCGCGGCTGGTTGTCCCGAATCCTCCAGCGCGCTTAGCCCGCGCCTCAGCCCAGCCCATGGAGCCGACCATGCAGATCCCGACCCCAAATCTCCGCAACCGCCTCGGCGCCACCGCGCCACTCAACGGCAACGTCGCCGCCCTGCGCCAGTCCGAGGCGATCGACAACCGCGCCTACCAGCAGCTCAAGCACCGCATCCACCAGACTCTGCTCGACCGGGTCGACCTGGAGAGCATGCAGCGCCTGACCCAGGACCAGATCCGCGACGAGCTGAAGATCCTGGTCGAGCGCCTGCTCGAAGAGAACATGGTGGTGATCAACGACAGCGAGCGGCGCAACCTGACGCGCGACATCCAGTACGAGGTGCTGGGCTTCGGGCCGCTGGAGCCGCTACTGGCCGACCCCAATGTGTCGGACATCCTGGTGAACGGGGCACGCCAGGTGTACGTGGAGCGCAAAGGCTGCCTGGAACTGACTTCGGTCACCTTCAACGATGATGCGCACCTGATGAAGATCATCGACAAGATCGTGTCGCGCGTGGGCCGCCGCATCGACGAATCGAGCCCGATGGTCGACGCCCGCCTGCCGGACGGCTCGCGCGTCAACGCCATCATCCCGCCGCTGGCCATCGACGGCCCCGTGCTCTCGATCCGCCGCTTCTCGGCCGATCCTCTGGGCATGGCGGAGCTGATCAGCTTCAATTCGATGACCGAGGCCATGGCCACCATCCTGCAGGCGCTGGGCAAGAGCAAGGTGAACATCCTGATCTCGGGCGGTACCGGTTCCGGCAAGACCACCATGCTGAACGCCATCTCCGGATATATCAGCCACAGCGAACGCATCGTGACCATCGAAGATGCGGCCGAGCTGCAGCTGCAGCAGCCGCATATCGTGCGCCTGGAAACGCGTCCGCCGAATATCGAGAACAAGGGCGAAGTGACGCAGCGCGCCCTGGTCCGCAACGCGCTGCGCATGCGCCCCGACCGCATCATCCTGGGCGAAGTGCGCGGCGCCGAGGCGCTGGACATGCTGCAGGCAATGAATACCGGCCATGAAGGCTCGATGGCCACCATCCACGCCAACACGCCGCGCGATGCACTGACCCGGCTGGAAAACATGATCAGCATGGGCGCCGCCGGGCTGCCGGTAAAGGCCATGCGCCAGCAGATCTCTTCCGCTATCGGCGTGGTGGTACAGGTGGCGCGCCTGACCGACGGCAAGCGCAAGCTGATGTCGATCCAGGAAATCACCGGGATGGAGGGCGAGATGATCACCATGCAGGAGATCTTCTGCTTCAAGCAGACCAGCGTCGGCACCGATGGTGCTGTGCAGGGCTACTTCAGCGCCACCGGGGTGCGGCCTCGCTTCGGTGAACGCCTGCGCACTTTCGGCGTCAGCCTGGCCGACGACATGTTCGACCCAACCGTGCAAAAGAGGATGTAAGCCATGGACTACCTCTACTACGCAACCGGCATCCTGGTCTTCCTGGCCGTGGTGCTGCTGATCGAAGGCATGTACCTGACCTGGAATTCGGCCAAGGGCCCGGAAGCGGAACGGGTGGCGCGCCGCCTGCGCATGATGTCAGCCGGCGCCCATGCCGGCGGCGAAAGCGCCTCGATGATCAAGAAGCGGCTGCTCAGCGAAAGCCCGGTGTTCCAGCGCCTGCTGCTGCAACTGCCGCGCGTCAGCCAGGTCGACCGCCTGCTGGAGCAGTCCGGCATGACGTGGACGGTATCGGACCTGATCGTGCTGTCCCTGCTCTGCCCTGTGCTGGTAGGCGGCCTGGCCCTGTTCCTGCGGCTGCCGCTGTTCGCGGTGCTGCCGCTGATGGTGCTTTCGGTCGGTTTTCCCCTGCTGATGGTACTGCGCGCCAAGGGCAAGCGGCTGGCCAAGGTAGACCAGCAATTGCCTGACGCCTTGGACTTGATCGGGCGCGCACTGCGTGCCGGTCACGCCTTCCCGACCGCGATGAAAATGGTGGGCGATGAAATGAACGCGCCGATCGCCGACGAATTCAAGGCCACCTTCGACGAAGTCAATTTCGGCATCTCGATGAACGATGCCCTGATGAACATGGCCACGCGCGTGCCCAGTACCGACCTGCGCTACTTCGTCATCGCGGTCATGATCCAGCGCGAGACCGGCGGCAACCTGGCCGAACTGCTGGACAACATCAGCAAGATCGTGCGTGAGCGCATCAAGCTGATGGGACAGATCCGCGTGCTGTCGGCCGAGGGCCGCATGTCGGCCTGGGTGCTTGGGCTGCTGCCTTTTGCGGCGGCGGCGATGATCCAGCTCACCAATCCCGGATTCCTGGCAGTGCTATACACCGACCCTGCCGGCCAGAAGATGGTTGCCACGGCAATCACCATGATGATCGTCGGTGTGTTCGTGATGCGCAAAATTATCCGGATTCGCGTCTAGCGGGAGATTGACATGAGCATCCTTCAAATGGCTTTCCTGGCCCTGGTGTTCCTGCTGGTATTCGGCACCGCCTACGTGGTCATGCTGCGCTTTAGCGCCAACCCGGTGCAGGGCCGGCTGCAACAGGTGACCGAGTTGCCGGGCAAATCGCGGCGGCGCGAGCGCATCAACCCCAACTTCCTGGCTCGCATCGCCGGCTGGCTGGCGCCGGTGGCCAAGCTGTCCGGTGGCGAAACTGAAGAGTGGGAAAAGTCGACTTTGCGCCTGCGCTTCATGAACGCAGGCCTGCGTCACGCTTCCATGGGCCCGCTGTATTTCGCAGCCAAGACCGCTCTGGCCATCATGCTGCCGCTGGCAGTGTATGCTTCGCTGGTGCTGTCCGGCTCCCGCCTGTCGGGCAATGGGCTGATGTTCTGGCTGTTGCTGGCGGCAGCATTGGGTTACTACCTGCCGAACTTCCTGCTGCGCTGGGCCATCAGCCGCCGCCAGCTGGAAATCTTCGAGTCCTTCCCCGATGCACTCGACCTGATGACCGTGTGCGTGGAAGCCGGCCTGGCGATGGATGCAGCCCTGCTGCGCGTAGCTGATGAAATCGGCATCAAGAGCCCGATCCTGGCCGATGAACTGCACCTGGTCACGCTGGAGCTGCGCGCCGGGCTGTCCAAGGAACGCGCGCTGCGCAACCTGGCGCTGCGCACTGGCGTGGAAGACGTGGACGCCCTGGTGGCGATGCTGATCCAGGCCGAGCGCTTCGGCACCAGCATCGCCGACTCCCTGCGCGTGCAGTCCGAACAACTGCGCACGCGGCGCCGCCAGCGCGCCGAAGAAGCTGCCGCAAAGATTGCCCTGAAACTGCTGTTCCCGTTGATCTTCTTCATCTTCCCATCGCTGCTGGTGGTGTTGATGGGGCCCGCGTTTATCTCGATTTACCGCGTCCTGCTGCCAACCATGGGCGGCGCCGACGCCGGCTAGAAAGGAATTGCCATGATCAAGCTCAAGCCAATCGCATTGGCCGCAATGGGTTGCGGCCTTCTCACGGCATGCAGTGCTCCTCCGGCATCGCATCAACTGGCCTTGCAGCCCATCGTGCGCGGCGACATGCCGGGCAACCAGGCGGCAAGCTGGAACCGGCTAGCGCGCTTCCACCACGAACGCGGCCAACTGGCTCTGGCGCTGGGTGCCTACGCGCAATCGCTGGCCCTCGATGCCAACCAGCTTGAGGCGCGCAATGCGGTGGCGGTGATCGAAGCACAGCGCGGCGACCTGGAACTGGCGCGCAAGGCCCTGGTGGCGCTGGTCAAGGACTATCCGGGCGAAGCGCAGCCGCATACCAACCTGGGTTATGTGCAGTTCCTGATGGGCGATAATGCCGGTGCCGCGCAGACCCTGCGCCGCGCCATGGCGCTGGGCGCCGGGCCGAAGGCCTTCCAGAACCTGCAACTGGCCGAAGCCGCGCTGGGCAAGTCGCCAGCGGCCGATGCGCCGCAAGTCGCTGCAACGGCCGCAGAGCCTACCGCCCCGGCCGTGCTGCCCCCCGTTTCTCCGGTTCCCGCAGCCGCGCCGGTGGCCTCTGCGCCTGCAGTCATGCCTGCTGCTGAGCCGTCGCACAGCGTGACCATCGTGTCCAGCGAGGCCGCCCCCGCCGTGCCGGTTGCAGCAGCCGTTGCCCAAGCTGCATCAACACCGGTAGTGCGTCCCCAGCAGACACCGCTGACCGCAGCGCCGCTGGCAGCGGCCAAGCCAAGCCTCGAACTTGGCGCACCCGAAACGCCTACCGTGTCGCGCAGCGAACCGCAGCAGATTACCGTATTGCCCGATTCCGCCCGAGAAATCGCCAATCACATGGAACTGGTCAAACTCGCCGGCAACGTCTATGAGCTGAAAGCCCGCGTTGCCGCCGAACCGGCAGCCGCGCCGGTCAAATCCGCGGCACCAATCATCGCCGCGGCCACGCCGCAGCCCGCAGCGCCTGTAGCCACGCAGTCCGGCAAGGTGCGCATGGCACGCCTGGAAGTCGCGAACGGTAACGGCGTCACCGGCATGGCGCGCCGCTTCCGCAACCTGCTCGGCCAGATGGGCATTCCGGTTGAGCGCCTGAGCAACGACAAGCCATTCAGGCAGGTGGCGACCACCATCCAGTACAGCCCCGGTTTCGAGAAACAGGCTGCCAGCCTGCAGAAAGCCCTGCAAGGCAAGGTACTGCTCACCAGCAAGCAGCTAGCATCCAGCGATGTCAGGCTGGTGCTGGGCAAGGACGCCCGCGTAAGCCTGACGGCCGCCACCGAGGCAGCCGGCCTGTCGCTGGTCGCAATGCAAGACGACAGCGATAACTGAAAGAACAAGCCGTAATCAATTCAAACTCTACGAGGGCTCACAAATGTTGACGCAATTGAGGATGAACAGCTTGATGAATTTCCTGGCCGCCTGCCTGTTGGCGGGCTTCTTGTCAGCCTGCGGTGGTGGCGGCACCAACGACGGTTGCGTCAATATCGACCCTACGCGTTCCCTGCCAGGCTGCAGCAGCTCCACCCCTGGTTCGGGCAATGCAAATTCCGCTTCCGTGACGGTGGCGATGACGGACAGCAGCGGCGCCGCCTTCACCGCTCTCACGCCAACGCAGGGCGCAAAGGCATCGGCAACCGTCAGGAATAGCCAGGGCCAGACCGTCGCCAATGCAGTGGTCGCCTTCACCAGCACCGATACCAGCGCGGTCTTTTCACCTGCCACCGGCACCGCCTTGACCGATTCCAGCGGCGTCGCCTCCGTGCAACTGGCGGCGGGCACCAAAGCCGGCGCCTTCACGCTCAGTGCTGCGACGACGATCGGCAGCGCCAGCGTCAAGGGTTCGACCAGTTACACGGTGACCTTCCCCACCCTGGCCTTCAGCGACATGACGATCAACCCGACTTCGCTGGCGGCCGGCGGCAATGCAAGCGTGACGATATCTGTCCTGAGCGGAAGCGCGCCATACACGCAGCCTGTTTCCGTCAACTTTACGTCGACTTGCGTCGCTGCCGGCAAGGCAGCAATCGGAACTCCAGTGCTGACGCAAAACGGGGTCGCCGTCGCCAGCTATACCGACAAAGGCTGCGGCACATCCGATACGATCACCGCAACCGCAACGGTACCTAACGCGACCCTGAGCAAGACGGGCAACATTACCGTGTTGCCGGCCAGCGCAGGTTCGATCAAGTTTGTCGGCGTCGACAGCAGCAACATCGCATTGAAGGGTACTGGCGGCGCAGGGCGGCCGGAATATGCAAACGTAAAATTCCAGGTGTTCGACATGAATGGCAGCCCGCTTGCCGGCCGCCAGGTGAGTTTCCTGTTCGCCGACACCAACAGCACCACGGCGGTTGGCGGCCTGTCCCTCAGCCCGGCCAGCGCCACCACGGCCGCCGACGGCACGGTGAGCACGGTCGTGGCTAACGGCACGATCCCGACTTCGACCCGCGTCGTGGCCACGGTGGTCAACAGCAACCCGTCGCTGACGACGGTTTCGAGCGTGCTGGTGGTGTCGAGCGGCGTTCCGGACCAGGCACACTTCTCGCTGTCCACGGCAATCGGCAATTGCGAAGGCTGGAACTTTGACCAGCTGTGCAGTACTGTCAAGGTCACTGCCGGCGACCATTTCGGCAATCCGGTACCCGACGGCACGGCGATCAACTTCTCCGCCGAAGGCGGTACCATCGGCGCTTCCTGCCTGACCACGGGCGGCATCTGCACGGTGCCCTTCTATTCCGCCGATCCCCGCCCCAGCGGCGGCCGCGTTACCGTGCTTGCCTATGCACTGGGCGAGGAGACGCTGGTCGATGTCAACGGCAACAACGTCTATGACACGGGCGACACCTTTGTCGACAAAAGCCCCGACATTTTCCGCGACGATAACGAGAGTTTCGCCTGGAACGCTGGCGAACCTTGCATTGGCCCAAATACCAATGGCAGTTGCTCGACGCCGGGAGACAGCAGCTATAACGGCGTGCTGCGCATACCGCAGCAGCCAAGCGTCCAGACGCTGTACGTGTCGTCCCAGATCGTGCACATATTCTCTACGTCCAAGGCCGATATCCAGTTCGTCTCGGGAGCACCGACATGTACGGCCGGGGCGCTGGTCGATGTCCAGGTCAGCATCAAGGATTTGAATGGACGCGTGATGCCCTACCAGACTGCAATCAGCTTCAGCGCCCAGATCGGCACCTCGCCAGCGGCCGTGACGCCGAGTTCGAAATCGGTGGCAAACTACCCACTGAAAGTCGGCGAGGTGATCCCAGCGACCGAAACACTCTATGTCGTGACGATATCCTGCCCATCCGTCACCGGGCCCGGCAAATTCACCGTCAAGACAGTCACGCCGAACGGTGTGGAAACTGAAAACTCGATCGCGATAAACTAGGCTGCCAGCTCGCGCTGCAGGAACCGCCAGATCTCCGGCGCCTGCAGCGCGGCGATATTCAGCCGCATGAATTGCGACGGCAGCTGGCTCGGCGAGAACAGGCTGCCCGGCGCCAGCAACAGTCCCTGCCCCATGGCCTTTTCGGTCAACACATTGGTATCGCGTCCCGCATCGACCCACACGAACATGCCCGCCGGCGGCGCGCTGGCGATGCGCATGCCCGTTTTCTCGAGCTGGCGCACGGTGCGCGCCCGCAGCCCGTCCAGGCGCGTGCGGATGCGCTCCGTGTGCTTGCGGTAGCTGCCTTCCGACAGCACCTTGTGCACCACCCTTTCGCCGATATCGCTGGTGGTCAGGGTCTGCAGCATCTTGCGGTCGGCCAGGCGCTGCGCCATCTCCTCCGAAGTGGCGATGAAGCCGACGCGCAGGTTGGCGGCCATGGTCTTGGAGAAGCCGCCGAGGTAGATCACGCGCTTCAGCTGGTCGAGCGCCGCCATGCGGGTGGCGGGCTGCACGCTGCTGCCCGGGTGCAGGTCGCAGTAGATATCGTCTTCCACGATGGTGATGCCGTGTTCTTCCGCGATGCGCAGGATCTGGAAGGCCTTGGCCGCCGACAGCGAGGTTGAACTGGGGTTGTGCAGCACGGAGTTGATGACGTACAGCTTGGGCTTGTGCAGCGCGGCCAGTTCCGCCAGTTGCGCGATGTCCGGACCGTCGGCCAGGCGGGGAATGCCGACCACGCGCGCGCCCAGGGCGGCGAAGGAGCCGAACATCAGGAACCAGGCCGGATCGTCGACGAACACCGTGTCGCCGGGGCGGGTGAATTCGCGCGCCACCATGTCCAGCGCCTGGGTCACGCCGGCGGTGGTGACGATCTGCTCCGGGGTGGCGCCGATCTCCAGCTCCGCCAGCTTGTGCTGCAGGTGCTGGCGCAGCGGCAGGTAGCCCTGCGGCACGCCGTAATTCAGGAGAATGCTGCTGTGCTGGCGGCTGATGGCGCGCAGCGCATTGCCGATGGCCACGCCATCGAGCCAGTCGGCCGGCAGCACACCGGTGCCCGGCATGTACTGATGGGGCACGGTGCGGAACATATTGCGCACCAGCCAGACCACGTCCAGTCCCTGCGTGCCCTCCGGCTGCGCCAGGCCCGGTTCGCGTGCGGCCGCTTGCGGCGCCTGCAGCGGCGCGCGGTCGCGGATGAAGAAGCCGGCGCCGCGGCGCGATTCGAGGTAGCCGCGTGCAACCAGCTTGTCGTAGGCGCCGACCACGGTGAAAGGCGACACGCCGTGCGCGGTGGCGAACTGGCGGATCGACGGCATGCGGGCGCCGGCGCGCAACACGCGGTCGTCGATGCGGGCCGCCACGCTGCGCACGATCTGGTCGCTGAGCGATTCCCCGCCTTCGCGGCTGAGCAGGATTGTATTGGTCATATCACCATCACAGTGCGTGAGATTATCTGTACGAGTGTATTGGTACTGTACTGGTTACTTATTCTACGATACACCCATCCCCTTCAAACTTCCAGTGATTAAAGGAGCCTGCGCCATGAACCTGCTGCCTACCCGTGCCGAACTCGACGCCGCCGCCACCATCGTTTATGGCGCCATGCCCGCCACGCCGCAGTTCTCCTGGCCGCTGCTGAACGAGGCGTTGGGCACGGAGGCCTGGGTCAAGCATGAAAACCATACGCCGACCGGCGCCTTCAAGGTGCGCGGCGGCCTGGTTTATCTCAATGGACTGCTGGAGCGCGAGCCTGGCGTGGCAGGTATTGTGTCGGCGACGCGCGGCAACCATGGCCAGTCGCTCGCTTTCGCTGCGCGCCGGCATGGCGTGAAAGTGACCATCGTGGTCCCGCACGGCAACAGCGCTGAAAAGAATGCCGCCATGCGCGGGCTCGGCGCGGAGCTGGTTGAATATGGCGACGATTTCCAGGCCAGCCGCGAATATGCGCTGTCGCTGGCGCGCAAGCAGGGCTTGCATATGGTGCCCTCGTGCCATCCGGACCTGGTGGCGGGCGTGGCGAGCTACTGGATGGAGCTGTTCCATGCGCAGCCGGCGCTGGATACCGTGTTCGTGCCGATCGGCCAGGGCTCCGGTTTCTGTGCTGCCGTTGCAGCGCGCGAAGCGCTCGGGCTGCGCACCCGCGTGATCGGCGTGGTATCCAGCCATGCGCCGGCTTATATGGAGTCGTTCCACAGCGGCGAATTGCGCGAGGCGCCGACGACCACGGAGCTGGCGGATGGCATGGCTTGCCGTACGCCGGATGCGGGGTCGCTGGAGATCGTGCAGCGTTTTGCGGATGATGTGGTTGCCGTCAGCGACGAGGAAGTGGCGCGGGCGATCCGGCTGTATTACCGGGCGACGCATAACCTGGCCGAAGGCGCGGGCGCGGCGGCGCTGGCGGCGGTTTTGCGCCTCAAGCATGATCCGCGCGTGGCGGGGTGCAAGGTGGGGCTGCCGCTGACCGGGGCGAATGTCGATGCGGAGAAGATCATGCGGGTGCTGTCAGAGGTGTTGCCATGACGCCGTATTCGCATGATGGGCCTTCGTGGGAGGCTGACCGCCAACCCGGTAAACCAGGGTCTGACCCAAGGGTCAGACCCAGTCCCGCGGCGGCTGAAGGTGCGGGTCAGACCCTTGGGTCTGACCCTGGTTTACCGGTTTTGGCCGGCGAAACCCAAGGCATGCTGCTAGGCTTCATCGGCGTCGCCATCTTCAGCCTGACGCTGCCCTTCACCCGCCTGGCGGTCGCCGGCCTCGACCCGCTCTTCGTGGCCATGGGCCGCGCCGTGACAGCAG
>Ga0209436_100302_pt1 | contig 22724 bp, 28 predicted proteins | sample AraplaF_Cvi_mTSA_FD_184263 | JGI IMG/M metagenome (GOLD analysis project Ga0209436, IMG submission 184263) | Arabidopsis root microbial communities from the University of North Carolina, USA - plate scrape MF_Cvi_mTSA (SPAdes) (version 2) | ecosystem: Host-associated > Plants > Roots > Endosphere...
GAAACCGGCACCCAGATCGACATCAGCGACGACGGCATCGTCACCATCGCTTCCGTCGACGCAGCTGCCGGCCAGGAAGCCAAGCGCCGTATCGAAGAACTGACCGCTTCCGTGGAAGTGGGCAAGACCTACGACGGTACCGTGCTGAAGCTGCTGGACTTCGGCGCCATCGTCCAGGTTATGCCTGGCAAGGACGGCCTGCTGCACATCTCGCAGATCGCCAACGAGCGTGTGAATGCCGTTGCCGACTACCTGAAAGAAGGCCAGCAAGTGCGCGTGAAGGTCCTCGAGACCGACGAGCGCGGCCGCCTGAAGCTGTCGATGAAAGCTGCCGCTGAAGAAGCTGCCGCTGCCGCTGCACAGTAATCGGCAACAGCCAAGCCAAAGCCACCAGTCGCGTAAGCACTGGTGGCTTTTTTTCTTGTATCGGAAAGGGAGGCAATCCATGTCAAGATCAGCTTCGATGATGTTTGCCCTGGCGGTATTCGCATGTGCCGATGCGGCTGCCGGCCAGCAGGTATTCAAGTGTGTCCAGAACGGTAAAACCACGATCCAGGCCGAGCCTTGCCCGGTCGACGCAAAGCAGGGCGAAGTCAAGGCGCCAGCCGCTCCTCCTGCTGCCGCGGACGTGAGCCGCGCGATCGAATTCATGTCGTCCTACCGCGCATGCGCCGATGTGGTCACGATTTGGGGCGAGGAGATGTCGGGGTACTACGAGCAGTGGCGCAAGCGCAATGCGGCAATGGTTTCGCACATTGAGTCCGACCGCAAACTGTCCGCGCAATACGCGCAAAAGGTCAAAGACAAACACGGCGGCAAGACTTCCATGTGCCGCGAAGTCGCGCTCGAGCTGCGCGGCGTCAAGTAATCCCAGGAGCCTATTGATGTCCTTACGCCCAATCATTGCCGCAGCGCTGTTGCTGCAGGCCTGCTTCGCACATGCTGACAGTATTTCGCTGGAGGCGCAGCTGGATGCCAAGTTAGCGCCCATGTTCAAGTCCGGCGCGCCCGGCGCCGCCGTCATTGTCATGCGGGATGGCGAAACGGCATTCCGCAAGGCATATGGGTTGGCCGACGTCGACAAGAAGGTCCCGCTGCAGGCGGATATGCAGTTGCGACTGGGCTCGATCACCAAGCAGTTCACCGCCGTGGCCATCCTGATGCTGGCGGAGCAAGGCAAACTTTCGCTGCAGGACGACATCACACGGTTCGTGCCGGACTATCCGACCAAAGGCAAGTCCATCACCATCCAGCAGCTGCTGCAGCACAAGGCCGGCATCCACAATTACACGTCCATGCCTTCATTCTGGTCGGTGGCGAAGAAGGATATGAGCGTCGCGCAAATGATCGACTTCTTCAAGGATGAACCGCTCGACTTCGCACCCGGTGAGCGCTGGGCCTACAGTAACTCCGGCTACTTCCTGCTTGGCGCGGTGATCGAGAAAGCCTCCGGCATGCGCTATGCCGATTTTATTGCGCGGAATATCTTTGAGCCCTTAGGTATGGCGGATACGGCCTACGAGGGAGCGGAGCGCAGCACCAAGCGCCGCATTCCCGGCTATCGCGACGGCTTTTTCTCGGGCTTTAGTCAGGCCGATCAAATCAGCATGTCATTGCCCTACGCGGCAGGCGCGCTGGTTTCGACCGTTGATGATCTCGCGCGTTGGGATGCCGCCATCAGCGCTGGCAAACTGCTGACGGCGGAAAGCTGGAAGCAGGCTTTCACGCCATGCACTCTGCCTGCTGCTGCGGCATGCAATTATGGTTTCGGCTGGACCATTGGCAAGCTGCGCGGCCACCAGCAAATAGCGCATGGTGGCGACATCCCCGGCTTCAATGGCTATGTCATTCGCCTGCCGGACGATAAGGTTTTTGTTGCTGTGTTGAGCAACGGCGAGCGCGCCTTGCTGAATTCAGAAGTGGTAGCGCAGCAAGCGGCAGCCATCGCCGTTGGTGATCCATTCCCCGAGCGGAAAGTGATTGCCCTGGCACCAGCAGCGCTGGACGCATTCGTCGGCACTTATAAGCTGGCCGATAACAGCACGCGTACCGTTCGCCGCAAAGGAACAATCCTGACCTGGCAACGCGAAGGCCGGCCGGCGACGGACCTGAAGCCGTATGCGCCGACCAGTTTCTTCATGGAGGGAACGATGAATAGCGTGGAGTTCCGGCGCGACGAGGGCGGCAAGGTGACTAGCCTGTTAATGCAACAGGCCATTGGCGACCAGGTTGCCGAGCGCATCGCGGATTAGGTATTGGACCGGAATCGCCAAGCTGAACAAGAAGCCGCCGGCGTGAAAGCCCGGCGGCTTTTTTGTTATGATGCCGAAATGACAAATGAAGATCCCAACGAAATTTCCCTGGCTGGGCAGCCTATCTATCGGCATGTGGAAGCCAATGCATGGCAGGTACCGGAAGGTGAGGTGTGCATTGAACAGATTTCGAATCACATCGAACAGCATCTTGGAAAGATTGAGTCGGTCTTCCACGAGATCGTATCGGATACTGTCCATATCGACGTCCATTGGGTAAAGCCGAACGCGGTTTACCCGTTCCATCGGCTCATCACTTCCGGCATGAGCGACCTGCCGATGCAAACCCCGGAAAACGTGCAAGTTCCGCGGTATGCCGAGTTGATGATGACACTTCCGCCGGAATGGAAAATCGATCAGGTGTCGTTCGAAGATGAGAAATGGTATTGGCCGATTCGTGAGCTGAAGTTCCTCGCGCGCCTGCCGCATAAATACAATACCTGGCTAGGGTTCGGCCACACAGTGCCAAACGGCGATCCGCCAGAGCCGTTTGCACCTGGTTCGAAGCTGTGCGGAGCAATAGTGCTGCCTTCGGTTACGGTTCCTGAAGAATTCCACTGCCTGCAGATCGATGCGGAGAAGGCGATCACTTTCTATTCCGTGGTGCCGCTGTACGAGTCCGAAATGAACCTCAAATTGAACAAAGGGACAGACGAATTGCTTAGCCTGTTCGATAAGAAGAATATCAATGATGTCGTGAACGTCAATCGGGCCGACGTGACGAAAAAGAAGTTTGGGTTTTTCTGATTGAATCTGTCAAAAGCACTGGTCTTAGCCGCGAAAGAGTTGCAAGAAGCAGGGGCGGCATTGCCGTTCTCTCTCTACTCGTCGGTCAGCGAGCAGAGAATCGTCAATGTGCCGATCATCAAGCCGATGCTGATCTGCGTGCTCGATGGCAGCAAGAAGCTTGGCAGCCAAGGCGAGGTCGATTGTCCCAGCGGCAGCTTCGTGATCCTGTCGAACCACCCCAGCATCACCATGCGGAACATTCCGGGAGATGCGGAGTACCAGGCGCTGATCGTTGAATTCGACTATGAGGACTTCAACTGCCTGCCTCCGAAGCGGACCAGGACCGCGCCATTTGTCCAAGGCTGGATAGGCACGGCCTTCCAGCAAACCTTGCTGCAGTTTGTGGAATGGTCAGCGTTTGCACCGCCAGCGCTGTGGCCGATGCGCAGGCAAGAGATCCTGCAGCTTCTTTATCACCTTGGCTACCAGCAGGTCAGTGCTGTCATCGAACCGCCCAGCCTTAGCCACAGGCTGCACGGCGTGATCAGTGGCGATATCGCCAACGACGTGAATGCAGATATCCTCGCGTCCCAGTTGGCGATGAGCGAGTCGACGTTGCGGCGCAAACTGGCGGCGGAGGGAACCACGCTGCAGGCAATCAAGGACAGGGCGAGGCTGGGCTTTGGGCTGCACCTGGTCCAAACCACTTTCGATCCGATTGGCCGCGTGGCGGAAAAGTGCGGCTACCAGTCGCAATCGCGCTTTACCGACAAGTTCAAACAGCTATTCGGTGTGACGCCTACCGAACTTCGAAAGACAAGAATGCGCGATTAAGGCGAAAGGTTGGCTGGATATGGGCTAACCCGATTTGGCCCCGTTGCCTACCATATCTGCTTCCAATCACAGGAGCACATATGCGACACCTTATCCTTGCAGCATTGCTGGCCTCTAACTCTGCGCTGGCGGGCTCGCTGACGCTGGCAAGCACCGATATCGCCAACGGCAAGTTCATGGCGAAAGCCCAGGAATTCCAGGGCTTCGGCTGCAGCGGCGGCAACCAATCGCCCCAGCTTTCCTGGTCCGGTGCGCCGGCAGGTACAGCGGCATTTGCCATCATGGTTCATGATCCCGATGCACCGACCGGCAGCGGCTGGTGGCACTGGCAGCTCGTGAACATCCCGAAGGAAGTCACGTTCTTGCCGTCGGGAGCCGTCACACCAGCCGGCAGCCAGGCGATGAATAACGACTACGGTGCAAAGGGCTTTGGCGGCGCCTGCCCGCCACCGAAGCATGGCGTGCACCGCTACGAGTTCACACTGTATGCACTGTCGCAAAAACTCGAATTGCCGGAGAACGCATCGGGCGCACTGACCGGATATATGGTGAAAGCCCACACGCTGGAATCCAGTACCATCGAAGCCCTGTATCGGCGCGACTGAGGGCGCAAGCGTCAATTTCCGGATCACGATATGATGCGTAGATAACTAATCGCCCGGGGAGGATGCGTTGAGTTCGACATCGCTGTTAAGCGCACATCTGGTGTTGGCCTATTTGGCTGCAGCCGCATGAGTACCATGCGCGCAGAGAGAGCGAGCGTCCGCATGGCCGACGCGGGCGACATATCCACACTTGCCATGCTGGTGAGCGAGTCGAATAAGGATGTGGCACTCAAGTTCGGCCTCAATGCGCAGAACTGCCCGAAGCATCCTTCGTTTTGTACCGAGGCGTGGATTGAGAGCGACCTGGCTCGCGGCGAACGCTATTTCATCCTGGAAGAGGGCGGGGCGGCCGTCGGATGCGTTGCCTATGAGCGGCCAGGCCCAGGCAGGGCATATCTGAACCGTCTTTCCGTGCTGCCTGGGCACCGGAAACGTGGCGCCGGCGCACGCCTTGTCCGGCACATCGTCGAGATGGCGGCCGCCGATTCAGTGCAAAGCATCAGTATTGGAGTAATTGGCGAGCACGAAGAACTGACGCGGTGGTACGAGACTCTTGGCTTCACCCGTGGGGAAGTCAAAAGGTTCCCGCATCTTCCTTTTTCCGTGCAATACATGGACCGGCTTCAGCAAAATGGGCGATAAGACGGAAATCTACTGCCCCCATTGCGAGTGGCATCCGCAGCCTGAAGACCGCTGGGAATGCACGCCATCATGCGGAACGGTGTGGAACACTTTCTGGACGAGGGCGGTCTGTCCCGGATGCGGCGTCAAATGGCCCAGGACCCAGTGCTTCGAATGCGGGCAATATTCGCCGCATGAAGATTGGTATCACGATCCGCGCTCGGTCGAGGAGAACGAGGAGTGCGAGAGGGCAGCCTCGGAATGAGGGCAATGACCGATTTATTCCAGTTTGACCGAGGCGCCGGACCGAATGGTGTTATGGACTTCTGCAACGGCGTCGGTTTGGCGCAGCAAGTCTGCGATCACATCTTCCGGAGCGGATGACGTCACCCGGGCCTTATAGCGGATATTGGCAGCGGCCAGGCCTGGGCCGTGGAAGTCGGCGCTGGCCTCAACGAATACCGCTTCGACAGGCACATGCAACCGTTCGGCCTCACGGTACACATCGTTGCAATAACATGTGGCGAGTGCCAGCATCAGGAACTCGCCACCATTGACTGCTGAACCCTTGCCTGAACTTTTGACCGGCACTGAGAGCGCTTGCGCCGCGCCATTTGTGGCAACAATTGCTTCATGCGCGTTGGTGGAACTGCGAACTGTGGCTGTGATTTTCACGGGACGCTCCTTCCGATAGATGCCACATTGTACGGCGTACTCGGGCAACTATCCGGCGGCGGACTTGCTTGCGAAGGACTGTTTGGGGCAAACTGCATGGATTGCCAACCACATAATCCATGAGCTGCGCACCGTATGTCTCTTTTCCTGCATTGGCTATGCCTGGGATTTCCCGCTATCCTCGACACGCCTCACCAGCTTTGGATTGAAGACAGCTTGGGAGGTAGACTCCTCGTCGATGTCGAGACAGGCAGCTACACCTATGACCCTAAAGCCGGAAGCTGCGGGCGTTGAACTTACTCTTGAGTTATAGCCTCCGTTAGGGAAGGCACAAACCCTCACGTGGCCTTCCTCAGCGGAGGCTCCCAATAATTCATTAGAAGGAGCGGTACCTTGGCATCATTTAGTATTTGGCATTGGATGGTGGTCGGCCTTTGGCTGTTTGTGTTTGTCTTCCCGATGTGGCGCATTGCCACAAAGGCAGGCTTCTCCGGTGCATGGTCCCTCCTGATGCTGGTTCCGCTTCTGAACATCGTCATGATGTGGGTGTTTGCATTCGCAAAGTGGCCCATTCAAAAAAGCGATCAATAACGTTGTGAGCGAATGACGAGACCTTCCTTTGACCAGGTACCGTCGCTATGGAAGCGTGATGGTTCGCTTCGTGATGTCGTTTTTGCGGGAGCAGGTGCCGACGGCTGGCTCAAACTTATTCAGTTTGTGTCGGCTTATCGGATTACGTATAAGGCTGACGGCGACGTGGCCAGTTTCCCAGGCGTGAGCGAAGTCTTTCGACGTCGTGATGCGAGCCACTGTCTTTCTATCTGGGTTGGTGAAGCCTCGGCGAACTGCCATTTCTTCCTGGAGGACGAGATTGAGTTCGATTTCGCCCCGCATGAGGTGCACGGCCCGGACGAGCAGGAAATCCACGGTGTGAACACCTGAGCCCACTCCTATACGCCTGAGACGACCTTTTCCGTGATATTTGGAGAGTTTTTACTTGCATTGCGCAAGCTATGATGCATACGGTCTGGACGCCGCAAGGCATCACGCTTTCAACGATTTAAGGGCTGGCTAGAGCGGCCCTTTTTCTCTTCTATGATCAAAGAACAACACGCAACAAACGTGGACCTTGGCGGCCTGCTGTCCGTCCTCGGCAAGCACCTCTATTCAACACCGTTGGTCGCAGTCCGCGAGCTAATCCAGAACGCCCACGACTCCATCACGCGGCGCCGCATCGAATGTCCGGATTGGCAGGAGGCGGGCGAGCTGCGGCTCGATGGAGACAAGTTCAATGGCGTGCTGCGTATCACCGACAATGGTTCCGGCCTGTCGGAGCACGAAATCCACGCTTTCCTCGCCACCGTTGGCGCGGGCTACACGCGCACCTTGCGCACACAAAGTGATGCCCTGATTGGCATGTTCGGCCTTGGCTTCCTGTCCGCCTTTGTTGTTGCTGAGCAGGTCACGGTGATCACGACTTCTTACCAGGATCCGCAGCGCACCTGGCGCTACCAGTCAAATAACGGGGAATCTTACACCGTCGATCCGGTGCCAAATGACGGCGTGATCGGAACCTGCATTGAGTTGAAGCTGCGTCCAGCACACCGCTACCTGGCCAGCGCATCAAGCCTGGAACGGTTGCTGGGGCATTATTGTGCCTTGCTGCCGGAGCCGGTCTACTGTGGCGATGTGCGCATTAACGAAATCACGCCGCCGTGGCGCCAGACGGAGGGCAATGTAGTAGAGCATCCGCTGCAACTACGCAAGCGCAGCTTGGCGTTTGCCGCCCGGTTCGAACAGCAATTCGAGCCGATTTGCACCATTCCCGTGAAAACTTCCGCCAGCGACGTGCGCGGCATCCTCTGGATACAGGACGGTGCGACCTACAGCAGCAGCGACAACCGCAACCTGAAAGTATTCGTGCGCGGGATGCTGCTTGACGATGATGCGCGCGACCTTTTGCCGCGCTGGGCGGGCTTTGTTGGCGGCGTCATCGAATCGCAGGACCTGACGCCCACGGCCAGCCGCGAAGACCTGCAGCGCGATGCCCACTACGGATGCGCACAAGCCGACTTGCTCGATTCGCTGGTAAAGGGCCTGGCAGAAATCGCTGCCACGCAGCCGGCGGCATGGCGCCGGATCCTGACCCGCCACAATGAAGCGCTGATGGCGGCAGCACTCTGCAACGACGACCTGTTCTCGCTGCTGCTGGACGCGGTACGTATTCCAACTTCGCGCGGCGACCTGCCCTTGTCGGAACTGCAGGGGCACGGCCCAATCCACGTCAGCCTTGGCGACAGCGGTGGCTTCGAAGACATGGTGTGCCGTGCCATGCATATCCCGGTGGTGAAGGGTGATCGCTATGCAGTGCACAGCTTCCTGCGCCGCTGGGCGCAGCAGGCGGGCGGAAAGCTGATCGAGATCGGCACCGAAAAAGGCAATCGCCAGCTATTTACTGAAGCAGATCTTGCGGAAGAATATATCGAATGGCTGAAACAGCACCTGGGCAATGGCGAGTTGCTGGTGCCGGCGCGCTTCATGCCTGCGCACCTGCCGCTGGTAGTCGTTCCCGATCGCGACGCAGAATTGAAGGAAAGACTGGAGTCGGATGAATCGGACCAGCGCATCGCCCAATCGGCGCTGCAGCTGGTGCGCCAGTTCACGAGCAATATCAATGGCGAGATCAAAGCGCGGCTTTACATCAACCTCGAAAATCCCGCTATTGTCAGCCTGCTGGATGCCTACCGTGAGCATGGCGAAACGGCTGGCTGCCTGCACGCCCTGAAACTGCTGCGATCCATGAAGATCGTCATGATGGCCGGCGATACGAGCAAGCTCCCGGCAATGGAAGGCCTGACCGGGGCCTTGCATGACCTCAGCCAGCTGGTGCAAGTATTGACCCGGTCTCAAGCAGAAGCTGAATAGCAAGGAATCAAATGGATATCTGGAAATGGGTCTTTGACACCCAGCGCGATCTTGAAGAAGCCGGCAACTACCGACTGGCGGAGCTTATTAACGAAATACCGACCAACGCAAGCCAAGGCCGGCTGGAACTGGCGCAAGCCGCAATGCCGGAAGCGCTGGCCGCAGCGCGGGCGGCGCGCCTGCCGTGGCTGGAGGTGTATTTCCGTCACTGGACGATCAATCCGCGCGTCTGCACGCGCAGGGAAGGCGAGGCGGCCCTGAAAGATACGGTATCGCTGTTTGAATTCGCGCACCGTCCCGAAACCGTGAATTGCCCGCAAAGCGTCTGTACCACGCAGGACATCGCCTGCTGCTATGCGAATGTTGACGGTGCCGGCTATGCCAATGAGCGCATCGCCGTGTGCAAGGAAACACTGGCGCGCATCGATAGCAGTTGGGGATGCTTCCGCTGCATCAGCAGCGAGATGATGAACGCGCTGGTCGATGCATCGCAGCCGGAAGAGGCCCTGGCGTTTGCAGACCAGCAGCTGCCCTTCCTGCAGGAGACCGGCGCCGACCAAAGTGTCGACTGGTTTGAGCCGCTCGCGCAAGCGCAGTTCGCCGCAGGCCAGTTCGAGACGGCCCTCGCCACGTTGGACTACATCGAAGAGCAGGGCTTTGACAGCGATAACCCGCCGAAGCATTACGCCCGGTCCTGCATGCGTTTCCGCCTGCTGGCGCTGCTCGGCCGCTCGGAGGAAGCGTGGGCGATGCTGCCGCCGGAAGACAAGGGGCGGGAATTTGGCGAATGCCTGGAGTTGTCGGCCGGTCTTGAAGTCCTGCTGCAATCGGCTCCTGAACGCAATGATTACGTGGTTGGACGTCGTACGGCGGCCGCCGTGCGCCGCTATAGCGCGTCCGGCTCGCATCGTCTCACGCTGGATGCGCTGGCGCCGCATGTGCGCCTGGCGGTCGCGCGCGGCGCGCGCTGGCCGGCAATGCAGATGCTGGAGCTGGCGCGACCCCACCTGGCGAAATTGAAGCAGCCTTTGGGCGCGCCGCAAGCGTTTGCGGAGCTGGAGGCGCTCGTTGCGGCAATGCCTGTGGTGCGTGAGCTGCCGGTGCCGGCGGACGAACTGGCCGACTACATTCGGCATAGCGACAGCCGTGATGCCGAGCAGGATTTGGAAATGCTGTTGGCAGGTTCGGCCAGACTGCCATCGGATGGCCGCTTGGCGGTGCTGACGTCGCACGCCATGCGGGCTTGCGGGGGCGTGGATGCGGCCCGTGCGCACCTGTGGTCCTTCCTGCGCGCCAACACGGCCGCGGACGAAGTCGTTGAAGAACTGGAGTCGGTCTTGGTCGAGGCCCGCGATGAAGCGGGCATCCAGGCCCTGGGCAGCATGCTGCGGGCGTCCGATCCTGTGCGTGCCCATATGTGCCTGGCGCGTTTCGCGCTCGTGAGTGAGCGCTGGGCCGAAGCTGCGAGCCACGCCAGGCAGATGCTGGAGCTGGAGCCTGGCAACGGTCAGGCGCGATCGCTATGGTCGTTTGCGTCCATGCGTGCTGGAGACTTCGAGCAAGCGCTGGTGCTGCTTGAGCAATTGATCGCGGAGGGGGGCGAGCCCGGGAACGAGCATTGGGAAGCGATCGTTGCAGCGAGCGCGCTGCGGCGCTGGGATCGCGTGCGTTCGTTGGGCGAGTCACTTGGCATGGAGTTCGAATCGGGTGATGGCCCGATTGAGGAGAAATGGGGCGTCGTTCGTGTGCAATACGAAGATGACGGCGAAGTCGTCGAGCGTTACGCGCACCGGACGGGGCCTGCTACAGCGCGCATTGTTTCGCTTGCAGGCGCGAGACGACGCCAGACGCTAGGCCAGCTGCTTGTGTTCCATCCGCGGCCATTGGAAAGCGTACCGGAAGACGAAGAGGAGGCGAAACAGTTCGTGCAGCTGTACAAGGTCGTCAAGGTCCTCGAGCAGAGCGGGTATGGCACGAGCTACCTGGTCGATGGCGTCCATCCGGGCGAGGCCGCATTCGATGCGCTTACGGAGGCGTTTGCAGAACGCGGCTGGAAGTGGATCGTGCATAGCGAAAAGGACTACCGGGTCTTCGACAACGAAACAGAGGTCGAACTCCCAGGAGTCTACTTCCTCGTCGCCGCACCGGTCGATACAGCCGCCGCCGTGATCGACGAAACGCTGCGCGAACTGACCGCCGATTATGAGCACCCAATGTGCTGGATTGGTCTTGCCGAAGAGGCGGGTGCGGACGTCAGCTATCATGAAGCGCTCATGGAACGTTATGAGCTGTGATGACTGCGCGGGGCACCTGTAGCATTCCAAGGCAAGGAGCAGCCAAAAGTTGCCGGTTTTGAGGGAGCAATTTAAATTCAGGAATTCTATGTCGATTGTTAGTGACTTTGTCCGTACATACACGCAGGAGGCTGAGCCAAGGATTGCCTTTGCCTGGAACGGCAAGCATGCAGCCGAATTGATCGATGCGAATGCGCAGTTTCGCCGGGAGGTATGTAAGTACTTTGAGGATGATGCGAAGGCTTGCTCGCTGCCATTGATTGCGGCGCTTTTTAAAGCTGAAACTCTCCTCGCAAAGGAAGCCTGGGGTGTGAACAGGGTCGTATCCAGGTTGGCTCAGGAAATGCTTGAGAGAGGCGGGGCCGATTATCTTGACCACTATTTGGCTGGTGCCAGATGTGGAATGGATGCCTTCATGGAAACAGGGAACATCGCGCTATCGAGATCCAGGTGCCAGGAGCTGCTTGAGAAATGCCAGGCGAATATAGCTTCAGCCGATGGCACAGGGAATCAGTGGAAAATGCTCGCAGAGCGCTTCTCCTATCTTCTTTCGAAGTAGGCAATGGTGCCGGGTCCAAGCCCGCAATCCAGGGCGGCTGCGCCAGCTTGCGGGGCAAAGGCTTTCCGCCCCAGTTCGACCGGACGCTCGCTGTTTATGAGCGCGAGGGTTTTGCAATCAGCGCTGGCCGAAAATTAAAGGTGAAATTGTGATCGAAGGCCCTTTTTATCATGGCACGAAGGCAGATCTTCAAATTGGCGATCTGATTGAGCGCGGCTTTTCTTCCAATTACGGGACGAGGCGGCAGTCGAATTTCGTCTATCTCTCAGCGACCCTGGAGGCGGCAATCTGGGGCGCCGAGCTGGCAGTAGGAGAGGGACGGGGCAGGATTTATATCGTGGAGCCGACTGGCCCGATTGAAGATGATCCAAACCTGACCAACAAGCGCTTCCCAGGCAACCCGACCAAATCTTATCGCTCGCGCGAACCGCTGCGCATCGTAGGTGAAGTCGTCGATTGGACGGGCCATCCGCCAGAGCGGCTGCGGGAAATGCTGGATCATCTCGAAAAACTCAAAGAGCAGGGCATTGAAGCGATTGACGAGTAAAGCGCGAACTTTTCCACTCAGAAGGAGGAATTTCATGGGACCCGCGTTCTGGATGAAGCGCTTCCTGGTCGTGCTGGCCGGGGCCTTTGTGATGATCTGCGTGGCGCAGGTGCTTCGCGGCCGTTCCCTTGGGTATTCGGCAGCCCAGGGCGCCATTTGGGGTACGATCGGAGCCACGATTTTCACGGTAGCGCGTGTCAGGCAGGCGCGGAAAGGGCAGCATTGTGCCTTGTGCCGGGATACGCCGGAAATGAGGGAAGAATCATGAAGTCGATCTTGAACGCGATGCTGCTGGTGGCGCTGGCGGCTTCGGTGCCGGCCCAGGCCCAGGCGCCATCGCAAACGCCACCTTTGTACGACGCGGAGTTGGCGAAGTCCCTTGGCGGGAACGACAATGGCATGCGCAAGTATGTATTCGTAGTGCTGCGCACAGGTCCGAACAAAGTCGCAGCGGGGCAAGAGCGCACCGACATGTTCGCCGGACACATGGCGAATATCCAGCGCCTGGCCAATGAACGCAAGCTGGCTTATGCAGGCCCGCTGGATGGTGTCGATGGCGCGCGCGGCATCTTCATTCTGGCGGTCGAAAGCATCGACGAGGCGAAGGCGCTGGTGGCGACAGATCCGGTCATTATCAAGGGCGAAATGGTGGCGGAGTACCACATGCATTTCGGTTCCGCAGGCCTGATGATGGTGAACCAGATCCACTCGCAAATCATGAAGCCGGTGGCGAAATGAGATACGCCACCGTCCGCGCCTTTGCGATGTCACTGCCGGACGTGAGCGATGAGCCGCATCACAACTTTGGTTCATTTCGCGTGAAGGGGAAGATTTTTGTCACCGTCCCGCCGGGACAGGAGTTCGTGCATATCTTCATTCCCGACGAAAAGCGTGATGAAGTGCTGGAACTGTATTCCTCCTTCGCCGAGAAGCTGCTGTGGGGCAGCAAGGTACTCGGCGTGCGAGTGGAGTTGGCTAAAGCCGATACGGCGGTGGTCAAGCGCCTGGTGAAGCAGGCATGGGAACATAAGGCGCCAAAACGCAAGGGCGTTTGATACCCGCACTGCTGAAGCAACCATTCGTCCCTCGAAATCGACCATTCGTCGGCCCGGCCAACTGTGCGCGGCCGGACGGCATTAGCATCCAGATTTTTGAGGAGGCCAGGCCGTGATGAAACTACCCGCAACACTCTTCGCTTCACTCTCTCTTCTGCAAGCCAGCTGCGCTATGGCGGAAGCGCCGATCGAGCAGCGCCTGGATGGCGCGCTGGCGCCGATGTTCAAGCCGAACTGGCCAGGCGCCACGGTGATCGTTACGCGTGATGGAAAGCCGGTCTTCCGCAAGGCCTATGGTTTGGCCAATGTGGCCGAGAACACGCCAATGCAGCCGGACATGCAACTTCGCATAGGTTCCATTACAAAGCAGTTCACCGCAGTCGGCATCCTGATGCTGGCAGAGCAGGGCAAACTGTCGGTGAAGGACGATGTGCGCAAGTACCTGCCGGATTTCCCGGACAAGGGCAGCATCATCACCATCGAGAACCTGCTGCAGCACACCTCCGGCATCCCGAATTACACCGCGCTGAAGTCCTTTCGCGAGTTGCCGGATGCAGGCGTAACGCTCAGCCAGGTGTTTGGCGTCTTTGCAAAGGAGCCGCTCGACTTCGCTCCGGGTGAGCGCTACAGCTACAGCAATTCGGGTTACTTCCTGCTCGGCCTCATCATCGAAAAACTATCGGGCATGAAGTACCAAGACTTCGTGGCGAAGAATATTTTCGAGCCGCTCGCCATGCAGGACACGGCACACGAAGGCTTTGAACGCAGCGCCAGGCGGCACATCAAGGGCCATCGCATGAACGGCAGGGAAGTCGAGGCAGTGAAAGACATTGACGTAACCTTGGCCTATTCGGCGGGCGCGCTGGTGAGCACGGTGGACGATATGGCACGCTGGGATGCTGCCGTCAGCAGCGGCAAGCTGCTCAAGCCGGCCACCTGGCGCCAGGCATTTACTTCGTGCCACCTGCCGAAGGAAGCGCCGTGCAATTATGGCTACGGCTGGAATATCGGCACGCTGACAGGCCACAAGATGATCCACCATGGCGGCTCGATCCCGGGGTTCACCGCCCAGGCATTGCGGCTGCCGGACGACAAGGTGTTCGTTGCCGTGCTCGCCAATGGCAACGGCGGCGCAGTGAATACGCCGGTGATCGCCTACAAGGCCGCGGGGATCGCAATTGGCCAGCCATTCGCCGATTTCAAACCGATCACGCTGGCGCCGGAGGCGCTGGAGGCCTTTGTCGGCACCTATGTGGGCGCAGACAAGGTCAAGCGTGTGGTACGCCGCGATGGCGACAAGCTGGTCATCCAGCGCGATGGCCGTGAAGCAGCGCCGATCATGGCGCATGCGCCGGACAGCTTCTTCATGGAAGGTTCGCTGGCAAGCCTCGAGTTCCAGCGCGGCGCGGACGGCAAGGTCAACAGCCTGCTGGTGCGCCAGCCTGGTGCGGACGAGACCGCGCTGCGCCAGTAAAAAGAGGCCGCCAGCTTCACTGAGAGCTGGCGGCCCAGACGTGCCCGCGGCTAGCGCGTCATGAGGGAGGCATAGGCCAGCGGTTGATCTGGCAGGTCCTCATTCAGGTACACGATGCTGCCACTGACATAGCCCTGGCGCGAAATGACGATATTCAGCGTCATGGACTTGTCGACCGACTCGAACTTGTTCTCGCCGGTGGCGATGATTTCCTTTTCCTTCTGCTTGCCGACCTGTGCGTACAGGTGGTTGGCAACGCGGTTGATGGACATCTTCTTGCCGTTGGACAGATAGTATTCGCCCTTGTAGGCATGCAGGTCATCCGGCCAGATGAAATATGGCTGGGGTTTTGCGGCCGGAATGATGACTCGGCCGGCATCGGGTTGTTGCTGCCCCAGGGCTTGCGTGCCGCACATGGCAAGCCCCAGTATCGCAATGGTCTTTTTCATGGCGCCCCCATTTTCAGCGTGAGGCGAATTCCACCAGCACAGGGAGTGAACCCGCGCTGCGACTGCTATCGACATAAGCTACATTGCCGGTGATCTGGCCGTCCCAGGTATATTTGATGTGGATGGAAAGCTTGCCATCCACTGCGCTGAACTTGCGCAGGCCTGTGGCGACCATTTCGTGCTTCGGTAGCGAACCAATCTGGCCGTACATTTTGGTGCCCTGCCTGGTGAGGTACAGGGTCTTGCCGTTGGCGAGCTGGTAGTCGCCAATAAATTCAAGGATTTCATCGGGCCACAAAGTAAGCGGCTTCACGTCCCTCTGGGCGGGCACCACAACTGTTTCGACCGAAGTCTGGCTTTGGGCTGGAACGCTAAAGGCGAAGAAGCCCAGGCCGCACGCGAGCAATACGCGTTTCACGATAGCCTCCCATAGGATCAGCGGGATGCAAACCGGATGCTGATGACCTTAGGTTCCAGGCCTGCCGTCAACGGTGCTTCGTCGACGTAGTTCAAGCTGCCGCTGACGGAATCGTCATTGGCCCACACGAGTTCCATCCACATCTTGCCATCGAGTGCCTGGAACTGGCCGTTGCCGGCGCGGGTGATCTCGTGGGCGGTCTGGTCGTCAACCTGGGCATACATGCGCGTTGCTTTGCGGATCAGGTAGAGCGTCTTGCCGTTGGAGAGGTCGTATGAGCCTTTGAACTTGTTGAATTCGTCGGGCGACATGTAGGTGCGTTGAACCTCTTTCGAGGCGGGGATCAAAACTTTTTGTCCGGAGCTCTGTGCGAACGCCGTAAGGGCGAGCGCGAACAGGCAGCCGGTAGCCACTAACCGCTTCATGATTGCCTCCATCTTTTTTGGTGTGGCCAGGGCTCTAAAATTGCCTGGCTCTTTCAATATAGCGCCCGGTTGGGCGGGTTGCTACCCCTGCGTCATCACGGCTCGTGGCCGAAATGGGCAGGCTATCGCTCGCGTTGGGGGCGAGGCTCTTGAGAGGGTGGGTGCCAGTTCTAATTGTTGTCTGGCACATTTAAATATACGCTTGGAAGAGGCCGGCGGAAGTTCAATATTTTGATGGAACCTTCTATCTTGATACCTTCCGCATATGCCCCATCAACGCTGGTAGGTAACGCGATACACCTTGTCCGCGTAGTCGTCGGAAACCAGTATCGAACCATCCGGCATCATCGCGACGTCGACCGGACGGCCGCTCACTTCTTCGTTCTGCAGGAAGCCGTCGATGAAGGCGGTATCGCTGACCAGCTTGTTGCCGTGCAGGGTGACCAGGCGCACCTGGTAGCCGATCTTGTTGGCGCGGTTCCATGAGCCGTGTTCGGCAATCAGCAACTGGTTGCGATACTGTTCTGGAAACTGGGTGCCGGTATAGAAGGCCAGGCCAAGCGGGGCCACGTGCGGGCCCAGTGCTGCCACTGGCGGAACGTAGGCGTCGCAGCTTTTGCCTTTGCCGAATTGCGGATCGGGCAGCACGCCGGCGTGACAGTAAGGGAAGCCGAAGTGCATACCGGCTTTCGGCGCCACGTTCAGTTCGCACGATGGCATGTTGTCGCCCATTTCGTCGCGGCCGTTATCGGTGAACCACAGCTCTTTCGTGACCGGGTGCCAGGTAAAGCCAACCGTGTTGCGGACGCCGCGCGCATACAGTTCCCAATTGCTGCCATCCGGGTTCATGCGCCAGATCTTCGAATAGGCTTCGTCTTCCTTGTCGCAGATATTGCAGGGGGCACCGATCGGGATGTACAGCTTGCCGTCCGGGCCAGCCTTGATGTACTTGGCGCCGTGCCAGGTTTCAGTCGGCAGGTCGCTCTTGATGACTTTGTAGGCAGGCTTGCTGGCGTAGGTTCTTTCAATGTCGTCGAATTTGATGATGCGCGAGATTTCGCCGACGTACAGCGCGCCGTTCAGCAGGGCGACGCCATTCGGATTGTTGAGGCCTTCGGCAACGGTGACGACTTTTTCGGCAACGCCGTCCTTGTTGGCGTCGACCAGGGCGTAGACCTTGCCCGCCTTGGTCGAGCCGACGAAGACCAGGCCGCTGTCGGTGACGGCCAGCTCGCGCGCGCCTTCAACCTTATCGGCGTAGACGGCGATCTGGAAGCCTTTTGGCAGCTTGAGTGCTGCCAAACCCTTGGACGGTGCGGCGGCTGCCATCGCGGCAGGCGCGGCGCCATTGCCGGCGACAGCCTTGCGGGCGGCGGCGTTGGCCGGCAGCAGGTATTCGGCCAACTGGCTGAGCTGGGTACTGCTCAGTTGCTTGTCCCAGGCCGGCATGCCTTTGTCGACCACGCCCCTGCCGATCACGCGCACCAGGTTGTCCTTGGTCGGCTTGCCGTGCAGCCAGGTCGCATCGGCCAGGTTGGGGCCGGCTCCGCCTTCCAGGTCCTTGCCGTGGCATTGGGCGCAATTGGCCTGGTACAGCTTGTGGGCGGCGCTGAGGTCCGGCCCGGCAAATGTGGGGGCGGAGAGCAGGGCGGCGGCCAGGGCAGGGGCGGCCAACATCAGGATTTTCTTATTCATTGTGTTTCCCTTTGGAATGACGAAAAGGCAGGCGGATTATCCGCCTGTTCCCTGTTTTTTGCATTTCGTCGCATGGGGCAGGACGGGGGCAGGGGGCGCCGATATGATGAAACCATCGAAAAACCGGTCATTTCAGGGAGCGAAAAATGCACATCGCCAAAAACATGGAAGCCATCTTCCTGGCCACCCTCCTGGTCCTTATTGGTATTAATATGGCAACCATCATTGCCACCAGTGCGCTCCCCGAACTGCCTTTTGTCCTCGCGGCAGCCAACCTGTGACCACGCGCTGATGACTTACCAAGGATACATGATGAAGAAACCATTCCAGATTGGCTTGCTGTTCACCGCGTTCTGTCTGTTCCTGGGCTTGGCCCGGGCTGATGACACGACCACGGAAACGCGGACCATCGATGCGCGCGTAGTGCGCGTCAAGCTCGACGGCGTGATCGACCTCAAGCTGCGCCGCGGCGATACCCCAGCACTGAACATCACCACCGACAAGCGTTACGTCAACAAGGTAACTGCCGTGCAGACCGGCGACACGCTCTACCTCGATACGGAAAGCCGCGGCGTCAAGCTGAAATCCTCGGCGGTGAAGGTGGAGCTGGTACTGCCGCAGCTGCGTGAACTGGTATCGGAAGGCGTGGGCAGCACGGAGGTCAGCGGCTTCAGCGGCGAGAACATCGACCTGACCCTGGATGGCGCGGGCAGCATGAAGGTGGTGTGCGACTACAAGAAGCTGAAGGCCAACCTGGGCGGCGTGGGCAGCATGCATGTGTGGGTGACGGAGAACGAAACCGTCGACCTCGACCTGCAGGGCGCCGGCTACATCACCATCGGTGGCCGCAGCAAGAACCTGAAAGCGACCCTGGGCGGCCTGGGCGGTTTGAATGCGCAGCAGTTCAAGGCGGAGGACGTGAGCCTGGACTTGAGCGGCCTGGGTAACGCGACCATCAATGCGTCCAACAACGCCAACCTGAACTTGAGCGGACTGGGTTCCGTCACCGTGTACGGCAAGCCGACTACCCGCAACGTCAGCGTGGATGGCCTGGGCAAGGTGAGCTGGAAGTAAGAGACATTCTGCAGTGCATAAAAAGAGATAAATCAAAGCACCATGAAAAAACTACGAGGCGTGTTAATCGCGCTCAGCATCGCACTAGGGCTTCAGGCCAGTGCGCATGCCGGGTTCGCGGAAGGGGCCACGGCGTATAACAACAAGAATTATGCGCTGGCCTACAAGGAGATCCTGCCGCTGGCCAAGGCGGGCAATACGGATGCCGAGCATTTGCTTGGCTTGATGTATTACATGGGCCGTGGCGTGCCGCAGGATTACAAGCAGGCGCTGACCTGGCATCGCAAGGCTGCGCTCAAGGGCAAGGCGGATGCGCAGTACGTGGTCGGGGCCATGTATTACACCGGCAACGCGGTGATCCAGGACCATAAGGAGGCGGTGACCTGGTTCCGCAAGGCGGCGGAGCAGGGGCATCCGGATGCGCAGCAGGTGCTGGGGCTGATGTACCGGTATCACATCGGCGGGATGCCGCAGGATAATGTGATTGCTTATATGTTGTGGAATTTGGCGGCGGCCGGCGGCTCCGCGAATGCGGCGGAGCAGCGCTCGGCTGTGGCGAGGGGGATGACGCAGGAGCAGATTGAGGAGGGGCAGGCGTTGTCGTCGGGGTGGAAGCGTGGGACGCCGTTGCCGCGGGCGTCGCGGACTGGGGGCGGCTGAAGAAAACCGGTAAACCAGGGTCAGACCCAAGGGTCTGACCCTGTCTGCTCATCTTCCACAGGGGTTGGTTCTAGGCCTTTGACGTTCGGCGAAGATCAAAGGCGCTCAACCCCCCCCTGGCCCCAAGACCGTACAGGGTCAGACCCTTGGGTCTGACCCTGGTTTACCGGTTTTGATGTAAAATCCGCCCCGTCATTGGGGAGTAGCCTCTCCTCCACTCCCGGAGGAGGCATATGTCAACACACTTGGCCCACAGGCCATGGCATATGCGGTCCCATACTTGGCAAGACCTTTGACCACAGCGCCGCCGATTTAGGCCGGGGGCGTGCTGTGGTCATTTGTCCGTGCCCGGCCTGGATTAAAACAATGGAATCCCTCCTCGTCTCAACCGGCGTCGTCGCCCTGGCCGAAATCGGCGACAAGACCCAGCTGCTGGCCTTCCTGCTGGCCGCCCGTTTCAAGAAGCCGCTGCCGATCATCGCCGGCATCTTCATTGCCACCATCTTCAACCATGGCCTGGCAGGTGCCCTGGGCGCCTGGATCACCTCCTTGCTGACACCCGAAGTCCTGCGCTGGGTGCTGGGCTTGTCGTTCCTCGGCATGGCCGCCTGGACCCTGGTGCCGGACAAGATCGAGTATGACGAAACCGATATCGCCAGCCGTTTCGGCGTGTTCGGCGCCACCCTGGTCACCTTCTTCCTGGCCGAGATGGGCGACAAGACCCAGGTTGCCACCGTGGCCATGGCCGCCCACTATCCGGACCCGCTGATGGTGGTGGCCGGCACCACGCTCGGCATGCTGATTGCCGACGTGCCGGCCGTCTTCGCCGGCGACAAGCTGGCCGCGAAGATCCCGCTCAAGCTGGTGCACGGTATCGCGGCGGCCATGTTCGCGGGACTTGGCCTGGCGACCCTGCTTGGCATGGGCGCTCGTTTCGGCCTGTAAGCGCTACAATCGCCTCTTTCCCAGGGAGGTGAAGCGATGATGCGAGCGATCGAAATCCAGAAACCCGGCGGGGCCGATGTGCTGCGCCTGTGCGAGCGTCCGCTGCCGGTGGCGAAGGAGGGCGAGCTGCGCATCCGCGTGCACGCGGCCGGCATCAACCGGCCCGACGTTTTCCAGCGCATGGGCAGCTATGCGCCGCCGCCTGGCGCCACCGATATTCCCGGCCTGGAAGTGGCCGGCGAAATTGTCGATGGCGACCTGGCCGCCAGTGGTTTCAAGATCGGCGACATGGTGTGCGCGCTGGTGCAGGGCGGCGGTTATGCCGAGTACGTGACAGCGCCAGTGGAGCAGGTACTGCCGGTGCCGCATGGCCTGTCGCCCCTGGAGGCAGCCTCGCTGCCGGAGACTTTCTTCACGGTCTGGAGCAATGTGTTCGACCGCGCCGGGCTGGGCCGGGGCGAAACCTTGCTGGTGCAGGGCGGTACGTCGGGCATCGGCGTGACGGCGATCCAGTTGGCGCGGGCACTTGGCCATCGCGTATTTGCCACGGCGGGCAGCGATGAGAAGGCGAGGGCGTGCGAAGCCTTGGGCGCGGCGCGCGGCATCAATTACCGCACCGAGGATTTCGCGGCGGTGGTGCGCGAGCTGACCGGCGATACCGGGGTCGACGTGATCCTCGACATGGTGGGCGGCGATTACCTGCCGCGCGAAATCAGCTGCCTGGCCGACGATGGCCGCATCGCCATCATTGCGCTGCTGGGCGGCGCCAAGGGCACGCTGGACATGGGCCAGGTGCTGAAGCGCCGCCTGACCATCACCGGCTCGACCCTGCGCCCGCGTTCCGTCGCGTTCAAAGGCGCCATCGCGCGCCAGCTGCGCGAAAAAGTCTGGCCGCTGATCGAGGCCGGCGACATCAAGCCCGTGATCTACGAAAGCTTCCCGCTGGAGCAGGCGGCCCAGGCGCATGCACTGATGGAAAGCAGCAACCACGTGGGCAAGATTATGTTGCAAGTATTGTAAGTTCCAGGCGCATTCCTTGCCCGAGGGCAGCGGCCCGAGCTACAATTACGGGTTATTAAAAATTAAGCTACTATGCGCCGCAAACTCGTCATCGGTAACTGGAAAATGAACGGCAGCCGTGCCGCCAACACTACCCTGTTGGCCGGTATCAAGGCTGGCCTGGGAGATGCAAAGGCCGATACCGCGGTCTGCGTCCCAGCCCCGTATCTGGCACAATGTCAGGCTGAACTCACTGGCAGTGCCATTGCCTGGGGTGCACAGGATGTGTCCGCCCACGCTTCGGGCGCCTACACGGGTGAAGTCTCGGCAGCCATGTTGCTGGATTTTGGCAGCAAGTTCGCCATCGTCGGCCACTCCGAGCGCCGCTCCTATCACAAGGAAAGCAGCGCCCTGGTCGCCCAGAAGGCGCTGGCTGCCGTGAATGCCGGCCTGGTGCCGGTGGTGTGCGTCGGCGAGACGCTGGAAGAGCGCGAAGCCGGCAAGACCGCTGACGTGGTCGGCGGGCAGCTCGACGCCGTGCTGGAGGTGCTGGGCGCGGAGCAGTTGGCAAAGATTGTGCTGGCGTACGAGCCTGTCTGGGCAATCGGCACCGGCAAGACCGCCACCCCGGAAATGGCGCAGGAAGTGCATGCACTGCTGCGCGCCCGTGTGGCAAAGAAGGATGCGGCGTCTGCCGCCGGCATGCAGATCCTGTATGGCGGCAGCATGAAGCCGGAAAACGCCAAGGAGTTGTTGGCCCAGCCCGATATCGACGGCGGCCTGATTGGCGGTGCGGCACTGAAGGCGGCGGACTTCCTCGCTATTATCGGTGCGGCATAAAGCAGGGCAATTTTATTAATTAAGGAAAAGCATGAACACTTTGTTCAATCTGGTCATCGTAGTGCAGGTCCTGTCGGCAATCGCCATCGTGGGCCTGGTCTTGCTGCAGCATGGTAAGGGTGCCGACATGGGTGCGGCCTTCGGCTCCGGCGCTTCCGGCAGCCTGTTCGGCGCCTCGGGTTCCTCGAACTTCCTGTCCAAGTCGACCGCGCTGGCGGCAGCGATCTTCTTCGCTTCCACCCTCGGCCTGTCGGTTTTGGCCAGCAAGGGTAATATCTCGGTTGGTGCCGGCGTGATGGATAACGTCAAGGCTCCGGCCCCGGCTCCTGCTCCAGTAGGCGGCGCGGCAGCGATCCCTTCGGCTGCCCCGGCTCCTGCTGCTCCCGCGGCTGCTACCCCGGCCCCTGTAGAGGCGCCAGCGGCCTCCGCGCCGGCTGCTTCGGCACCGGCAGCGGCTGCTCCAGCTGCTTCGCCAGCGAAGTAAAACTGGCAACTTTGAACTTTTTGCCGTTTTTCTTCTTGATTATGCGCAATGTGCATTAACAAAGCGACGATCACAGTGTAGAATAGCGGCCTATTGCCGACGTGG